>Ga0315314_1000924_pt1 | contig 28447 bp, 36 predicted proteins | sample TDP9_MG_FD_203631 | JGI IMG/M metagenome (GOLD analysis project Ga0315314, IMG submission 203631) | Freshwater sediment microbial communities from Lake Towuti, South Sulawesi, Indonesia - TDP9 | ecosystem: Environmental > Aquatic > Freshwater > Lake > Sediment | place: Indonesia: South Sulawesi... | reverse complement strand
GAAGCATCGACCCGATTTCTCAACTTACTCGTCTGCACGGGCATCATACGCGACGTGAGAATCGAACACAACACAAGAACAGAAGAACTAAAGCAATCAATCACGACCAGAATGCGGCAAAGCTACCAGATAGAACAATTAAAAGACGATGCGACCGTGCGCGCCTACCGAGACCTCTACTGGTCACTGGGCATCGACCCCACCAAAACCAGACCCTCTGGAGAAGCCCTGCTCCGAAGAATCTTACACGGAAACGAAATCCCCACCATATCAAACGTTGTCGACGCCTATAACCTGGCTTCACTCGAAACAATTATTCCCCTCAGCGGATTCGACTTTAACCTCATCTCTCTACCGTTAGAAATTTGCTTCTCCCGTGAAATGGACGAGTTCAAAGGCATAGGTATGAGCGTTTCAGAGAAAATAGGGGAAAAAGTGCTACTCGTTGCAGACAAAAAGCAGATTCTTTGTGTCTACCCTTACCGAGACGCCGACGCCACGAAAATCACCGAAAAAACAAAAAACGTACTCATCATCGGCTACGGCGCACCTGACATAACACGAAAGCAGCTTGTCGATGCTGTGGAAAAGGCTTTGGGCTACATCGAAAACGTGGCTGGCGGCGTTAAAGAGACAGTAAACGTTTTCCCATCAACCCAACAACATAGCTAAGGTGCTAAAAAATGACGTTTAAGCAGGAAATGGAACAGTCGGCGAAAAAGAAGAACTCCAACATAATCCTCGCGCTCGACCCTGAAACCAAGTCGCGTGACATGCTTCTTTCTCACAGCATCAAACTCCTGGAAGCCCTCCACCCTCACATATGCGCAGTAAAGATAAACCACCACTTAGTACTGCCGTTAGGGTTGTTTGACGGCGTCCAAAGAATCCTCAAAACCGCCCACAACCATGGCCTCCCGACGATAATGGACTGCAAAATCAACGACATAGGCAACACCAACCGAGTAATAGCCGAGAATTACTACAACGCGGGGTTCGACGCACTCATCGCCAACCCGTTCGTTGGCTGGGAAGAAGGACTGCAGCCGGTTTTCGAAGTGGTCAAAGAGACGAAGAAGGGCGTCATACTCTTGTGCTATATGAGCCACAAGGCAGTGTGGGAAGGCTACGGACAAACCATAAAAGAAAATGAAAAAAATCTACCCCAGTACGTCGCCTTTGCAAGAAAAGCGCTAAAATGGAACGCGGACGGTGTGATCGTTGGCGCCACTTACCCCCAGAAGATAAGAGAAATTTACAAGATCCTAGCCGACAAAGTGCCCATTTACTCGCCAGGCGTAGGTGTTCAAGGCGGCGACATCCAATCCGCCCTAAAAGCAGGTGCACAGTACCTCATAGTCGGAAGAACCATAATAAACGCACCTAACCCTGCAGAAGTGGCAAAGCAAATGCGGGACGCGGCGAAAACAAAATAGTGGAATCTGAGAGTCATTCTCCTGCTTCTCGTCTCCAAAGTTCCTTTTTCAGCATATCGCGCACTGCGGAACGGATGGCGGCGCTTCGGCTGGGATACAAGTTTGCCCTCACAAGCTCGTCTAAGCCCTCCAGATAAGCTTCGGGAAGAAGAACTGTGACAAGTTTCATTCCGTTTCACCCTTCAGCATCTATGTAGATAACATGCTCCAAATATAGCATTTGCTCTGAAAAACAACCCTATTTTTCCAGATACAGATCCTTCAACAAGCGCGGATACGTTTTATAGACGTCTTCTAGGTAGAGCCCAGAATTCTTAATCCTGTCATGAACCACCCCAGCGGCAACCATTGCCGTGCCTACAACGTCGCTGATGGTTGGGTCCGGGAAGAGTATGAGTGCCATGCCGATTTTTACTAGTTTAGACCGGCTTTTTGACCGCCACAACTTATTCAACGAACGTGTCTCTCGGGCAACGCCTTTCAGAGAGTCGTGTAAAATCGCGCCCATTTCCGCATAGTCCCTGTTTACCTCATTCAGCATCTCGACCTGTTTCTTGAGTTCTTTCGGCTTCACAGTTCACACCTACGGCGCGATGAATTCTTCTCTTTAATATTGACGCCACGCTGAAAAACTTAACGACACAAAAACCTCGTATTCCGCTTTCGTTAATACTGTTTTGAAGGTTTAGCGTTAATTCGTTTATCAAAAAACCCTGAGCCTCGGTCTCTCGTTTTGAGGGAAAAGTGGAAAAAGTGTCGCGTCTCGCTTATGAGGGAAGGTTAAGTGTTTTATAGTGAGAAGCCTAAAAATATCAAAATCGAGGGTGCCCACTTGTCCGAACGCCATGCTTACATTCTGATAACCGCTGAAAACTGGTGGAACAGGCGTTGTATTCAGAACAGAGCAGGAAAGGTGCTTCAAGCCTTTGTTCGCCATGGGAAGGTTGGTCCGCTTCAAGTCGAACAGCTTCTGTTTTACGTGAAGCATCCAGTACGTGAACTTCGTGGAAAGGCAGAGTTTGTCGAGCGCATCGTAGGAAACGCGGAGGAATTATGGAATAAATACGGCAACGAAACCGTCTTCGAAACCTACGACGAGTACAAAGAATTCGTGGGAGACCAGACCAAAACAACCTTCATACGGTTCAAGAACCTCCAAGAACTCGAAAAACCCAAACCCCTAAAATTTCTGCTGGAAAAACTTGGCGGTTCGATGCTGGCACGCAGTGGTAAGTACGTGGGGAAAGAGATGGCGAGTATTTTGGTTTCATAGGAGAGTCGTTTACTTGAAAGAATTTGAACCCGAACAATTCGTTAACGAACAAGTCAAGAAGATAAGGGAAACAATCGGCAAAGAAAAGACGCTAATCGCGGTCTCGGGAGGAGTAGACAGTAGCACGTGTGCCGTACTTACGCACAAAGCTGTTGGAAACAACCTCATCTGCATAATGCTGGACGACGCTTTCATGCGCGAAGGCGAACCCGAAAGAATCGCCCAACTTCTCGGGGAGCCGCCGTTAGCCTTGCCCATGCGTGTGATAAACGTCAGAGCACGTTTTCTCCGCGCTTTGAGAGGATTACGCGACGCTGAGGAGAAGAGAAAAGCTTTCCGTGAAACTTTTTACAAGGTTCTGGGCGAAACAGCCAAAAAAGAGGGCTGCAGCCTCCTTGTGCAGGGCACAATCCTCGCTGACATCCAAGAAACTACCGGCGGAATCAAAACCCAGCACAACGTCTTGGAGCAGATGGGCATAAACCCGCTCGAGAAGTTTGGGTTTAAGGTGGTCGAGCCGTTGGCTTCGCTTTATAAGGAACAAGTGCGGATGGTGGCACGTTACTTGGGTATTCCCAAAGAAATCTCGGAACGCCAACCCTTCCCCGGACCAGGCTTGTCCGTTAGGGTTGTTGGCGGAATTAAGAGCGACAAACTAGGGACCTTGAAGAAAGCCACGGAGATTGCGGAGACAAAGATGGCGCAGCACAAGCCCAGTCAATACTTTGCGGTTGTTATGGATAATGTTGAAACGCCCCAGAACCGCAGCCGAAGACACATTCAGGAGACGGTGGCGCGGTTGTTGAACGTGCCTGCGAGGAATGTTTTTGTGAGGGTTTTTCTCGACAAAGCCACGGGCATAAAGGGGGGACGACGAATCTACGGCGACGTTGCTTGCATTAAGGTGCAAGAGGCTAATGGGAAGGTTTATCGTCCGTCGATTAAGATGTTGGAAGCGCTTCAGACGAAGATTGTCACGGAGAACCCTTCTTTTACCAGAGTGTTCTACACGGTTACTGAAAAGGAGAGAAAACAACCATACACGATAGCGCTGAGGGCGATACAAACCGTGGACTTCCTTACCGCAGAAGTAAGCAACATTCCATGGATAACGTTGGACGAAATCGCCGAAGAAATCCTCAAAACGTGCCCCAAAGTAGCCTGCGTGTGCTATGACGTGACGCCAAAACCGCCGGCTACCGTGGAAATGGAATAACAAACGAATGTCGGTTTAGGAAACGTATTAAATCTTCAACTGTAGATTACTGTATACCGGAGTGTAGGCATCATGCGAATACGTGTGCAAAGAATCGAATCCATCCGTGACCCAGAAGGGAACCTTGGCAAACGAGTAGAACTCGTCGAAGAACGCCCCGTGCCCAGGTTCGCCATCAGACCCACGACTGAAGAGGGAAGAATGGTGCAGGACGTGGTTCAGGCGCTTCAGCAACAGATTCCCGTGATGACCATGCAGGGAGGCGTTGCCTTCCCGAAGATAGTGTTGTTTCTTACGGAACAAGAATACGACGAACTGGGCATAACGTTTGACGTGAACCAAATCTACGAAGTGGAACTGACGAACAACACGATCAAATTCAAGAAGTCTAGTTAGCCTTTTCTAAGCCGGCACACACAACTCTTCCCGGATGCTCTGCAAACCCGAGTATTCTGGGTGGAAGGAAAGCACAAACATCATGTTTCTAATCGCCTTGTAAATGTCTTCCTCGTTCCAGTTTTTACCCCAGTCGCAGTAAATCGGAGTCTCTTCACCTTCTTCGTTCTGGTAGTAAACGTAGACTGAGAGGATCTTCTTCGTAGATGCGACTTCTATTCCAAGGCTTAGTGATTTGGCGATTTTGGCTACTGCAGAGTTGATTATTCTTAGGCGGTCGTTGTGGCTTGAGAACCGTGAAGTGTAGATTAGAAGTTTTCCGTTGGCGGCGTACATACTACTTCCCGAAGAAGACTCTATTTCTGGGTTTTTAAGAGCCTCGAACCATCGACATAATATAGTGGGGAGAGAGTTGAGTGAAACTATTCTTTGAGAAACTTTCATTTCCGACATGGCAGCATAAAGAATAGGAATCGAGAAGAGGCGAAGAATGCTTGAAGGTTCGGGTACACGTGTTCGTGAGCGGAAGAGTGCAAGGCGTCTTTTTCCGAGACGAAACCCGCAGACACGCCGTCAAACACAACGTGACCGGATGGGTGCGCAACACCTATGATGGGAGACTAGAAGCGGTTTTTGAGGGCGAAAAAGAAGACGTGGAAAAACTTGTGGAATTCTGCAAGAAAGGACCATCGTACGCAAAAGTGACGAATGTTGAAGTAACAGAAGAAAAATTTGTCGGCGAGTTTAGGGATTTCAGGATACGCTTCTGACGCAAATCTTAACGGATTTCTTTGGGAATCCTGAAATGCGATTCTTTGCCCGCGCTTATGTATTCTCCGCCCGCGCCTCTTATGATTGAAGCGATTTTTGCAAAGTTGTCCGAGCCCAGGAATTGCCGTGGTTTTATTATGATGTAGTTTTCTCTCTCGCTGAAGTTCAATAGTCCCTCTAACTCGTCTGGGAACATCATCCTCACGTCGGCGACACCACGCATTCCAGCTGATGGCGTTGGCGGTGGGATGGCTGCGGGCTTGGGAACAGAAGGCACCGCAGAGGGCTGTGACGGCGCCATTGAACGCAGAGATTTAGAGACTTCTTGCAAGTCGCCTAAGACCCCTTTCAGAATAATCAGCACTTCGTCCAGTCTACGAAGCAGTTCTTCAACATCGGGCTTCTCACTCATAAACAAACCCCTACCCTACATATTCGCCTCTGACTCATATTTTATTCTTTTTATCGCAACGCAGAATAATTGGTTAAGCATAAACTTCACGAAACTGAGGAACCGAACGTGCTCGAAGTCGACGGCAGCATAAAAAGCGGAAGCGGCACTATCCTAAGACTAGCCGTAGCGTTAGCATCCATCCTAAACGAGCCACTCCACATCTATAATATTCGCGCGAAACGAAGTTCGCCCGGACTTCGACCTCAGCATCTTGAAGCCGTTTTAACCGCGGCAAAACTCTGCAACGCCGAAGTCGACGGCGCCACAGTGGGCTCGCGTGAATTGTGGTTCAGACCAAGTAAAATCATCGGAGGCGAAATCGAGGCGCAAATCGGAACCGCAGGCAGCATCCCAATGCTCATCATGACAATTCTGCCCATTTGCGCATACGCGGAAAAACCCGTGAAAGTGCACATTTCAAAGGGCGGCACAGACGTGATGCATTCGCCAACGATCAATTATCTGCGTTATGTGCTTTTGCCCGTGCTTGAGAAGATTGGGTTGACCGCAAAAATCACAACCGTCAAGTATGGATATTACCCAAAAGGCATGGGCGAGGTTTACCTCGAAGTTCAGCCGTGCCGAAGATTCAATTCGATAAAATTGGAAGAGTTCGGAAACGTGAAGTCGGTTGGAGGGCTTTCAGTCTGTACTTTCTTGGCGGACAAAAATGTTGCAGCGCGGCAGGCGAAGGCGGCGAACGACATCTTAAGGATGCATCACATTGAAGCGAAGATTCAAGTGATAAACGACCAGTCCAACCCGTTGCAGAAGGGCAGTTCTATTGCTTTGTGGGCGATAACAGACACAGGAGTTGTCTTGGGCGGCGACGCCATCGGAGAGTTGGGCAAGCCGAGCGAGATTGTGGGCAGAGAAGCAGCGGAGAATCTGGCGTTGGAAATCGACGCCCACGCGACGGCTGACGTGCACTTGGCTGATTTGCTTGTGCCTTATGTGGCGTTGGCGAAGGGTGAGTCGGTCTACTTTACGCGTTCATTGACTCCTCATTTGGACACGAACCTTTGGTTGACGCAAGAACTCTTGGACGTGGAGTTCAGCGTAACCGTCGTGGGCTATCTTTACAAAGTGAGAAAAGAGGCTAGTTGACAAGGGAAAGGAGTTTAGACGGTGGCGAAGGCGAAAATCAGGGGCATCTACTCAACAGCCCTGACAAAACTCTTGCTGGATAACGGTTTCGGGATTGTTGAGCCCTCGGTTGCTTGCAGGGACAGGTTTGGACTAGAAGACAATGATGCTGTGCCAGACATTACCGTCGAAGACCGTTATGACCGTCATGGAATCCGCACGATGGGAAATCGAGAAGCAACCGACAGGCTTAGGGACGTTTTGCAATCTGGCCTTGACGACGTGATAGTGAGGAAGTGGCCAATCAGCGTGGACGGCATATATAAAGGCCTACTGCGAGGAGTGGACATTCCCACCCGTTCAGTCTTAATCGACGTTGGCGTTGCGGTTGGCAGGGTGCCGGAGAAAGAAAAGTCGAAAATCACGTCGAAAGAAGTCGTCGTGCAAGTTAAGCGGCGAAGAATCGGCGCCAAAGAACCCTCGCTCAGCACGGTGATTGAGGTTCCGGGCAAGTACGCCGTTTTGACGCCGGAGGGCAAGGTGGGTGTCAGTCTCAAGATTCATGACCCCGACACGAGAGCCAAACTCTACGAATTGGGAAAAGAACTCTCGCCGGCAGGTTGGAGCATAATCTGGCGAACCGCCGCGGCAAACCAGCCTCTTGAACGGTTAAGGGGAGAAGTGGCGAGTTTGGCAAAGGAAGCGGAGACTGTACAGAATAAGGCAGAGCAGACGGAAGCGCCCGCGATGCTTTGGGAAGGCTCTTACGTGATGGATGTCGAGTTGCCCGCGCTGTCCAAGAAGAGGCTTGACGAAGTGAGAGCATCAGCGTGTCCGACTTTGCCATTACATCATTACTATAAAGTGTGCGGAGGAAAAATCGCGTCTGCTTTGGAGATGGCGGAAGCTTTGCTGGAGAAAGGAAAACCCAAAGACGAGGTCGAGGCTTCCTTTAAGCAAGAAATCGCCGCAGAGTTTCCTTTTGCGGGGGCTACTGTTGGAATAGAGCATGTTAAAGCATCGGGTTTGGTGTTTTATCTTGGAAAAGCCAGCATAGAATCCTTGGATGAAGATTTTATTTGCTTACGCAGAGTTTTTGCCAAAGATGGGGTTTATGATGGTTTGAGGGTTAAGAAAGAGGCGGGCGATGTTGCAGTAACTAAGGCAATATTGGGTGAATGGTATTTTCAGACCGAATATTTCTCCAAAGATGGGCAGTACAAAGGGTGCTACGTGAATTTGAACACTCCCATGGAACTTTATCCCCACTTCATCAGGTACGTGGACTTGGAAGTGGACATTTGCATCTTGCCAGACGGCACGTTAAAGGTTTTAGATGAAGAGAAACTCGAGAAAATGGTCAGCAAAGGGTACGTTTCCGAAAAACTGGCGCAGATGGCGCTGAAGAAGATGCAAGAAGTCAGGAAACGCCTGGAAAACGGCGAAAAACTGTAAACCCCAAAAACTTTGACAAAAATCCAAAAGCACAAAAGGTTTCTCAGAGCCGACTGTTTCAACGTCTACGTTAGGCGACCCACGACAGTTTCAACAGCGTCTACGAAACCGCCCTTGTGAACGAGCGTCTTCAAGGTTTCGATGTCTCGGCTCAAAACTCTATCTTCCTTCAAAACACGCACACGCTTACGCAACAAATCATAAGCCGCCCTCGTTCCTTTCCCCAACTTTTCCGCGCCGCGAAAATCAACCGCCTGTGCAGCGCAAAGAAGCTCAATAGCCACGATGTACTCCACGTTCTCCAGAATCGCCTTGGTCTTCCTCGCAGCGATTGGTCCCATGCTTACGAAGTCTTCAAAATTTGCCGAAGTTGGAATTGAATCTGCACTGGCAGGGTGTGCTAGAGTTTTGTTTTCTGAAGCCAACGCCGCGGCAGTGTACTGTGCGTACATTAAACCGCTGTGCAAGCCCTTCTTCACGTCCTTGTGCACGAGGAATTGCGGTAGTCCTTTGTTGAGGTTTTCGTCAATGAGCCTCGCTGTTCGCCGTTCCGAAATGTTGCCCACAACAGTCAACGCCGTGGCTAGAAAATCCATCGCCATCGCTATAGGTTGGCCGTGGAAGTTTCCGCCGGAAAGACAGGTGTTGTCGTTGGTGAATATGAGGGGGTTGTCCGTTGCCGAGTTAATCTCTGTCTCAACCACCCTTCTAACATAAGCCACAGCGTCACGCGCGGCACCTAACACTTGAGGCACGCACCGAAGAGAATACGGGTCTTGAGGATGCAACCCTTTTTTCACTGCTTCTTCACCAGAAAGAATCAAACGGCTCTTTGCAGTAAGCAACCGCATGTTTTGCGCTGATGCGATCTGGCCTTGATGCGGCCGTGCTTCGTGGATTCTTTTGTCAAAAGCGTCCGAAATTCCGTTTAGGGCTTCGAGGCTTAAAGCAGCGGTAATTTCTGCGGTTTTGAGTAGTCTTTCTGCGTCAAAAACTGCGAGTGCTGCGAGGGCGGTCATCATTTGTGTGCCGTTGTTGAGCGCGACCCCTTCCTTGAAGTCGAGTTTGGCTGGCTGAATCTGTGCTTCTTTTAATGCTTCTTTTCCCTTCATGATTTCGCCTTTATACTCTGCCTCGCCCTCGCCAATCATCACCAAAGCCACGTGCGACAATGGTCCGAGGTCGCCGCTTGCGCCAACTGAGCCCTTCTCGGGAATGATTGGGTGCACGTGTTTGTTTAGCATTTGGATGAGAGTCTCCAAAGTCTCTAACCTAATACCAGAGTAGCCTTTCGCCAGAGTGTTCGCACGCAACAACATCAAAGCCCGCACAACTTCTCGCTCGAGAGGTTCTCCAACGCAAGCAGAATGACTGCGAATAAGGTTGACCTGCAAATCCTCAACATCGTCTGCCGAAATAGCCACGTTGCCCAGTGCACCAAAGCCCGTTGTCACGCCGTAGATGATTTTCTTCTTTTTGACGAATTCTTCCAAGGTTTTTCTGCTTTTCCGAACCTTTTCAACTGCCTTCTTTGAAAGTGCCACCTTAGCGTTTCCGCGGGCAACTTCGACTACGTTTTCGATTGTGAGGCTTTCGCCGTCGATTAACAGTTTCTTCAATTTTTCTTGCTTCCTCGAAAACTATGTTAAACAACAATTCAATACATTGAGGCTTTTATTAATTGCGTGAAAACAGACGAATCTAATCTGTTTGGAGCCTAATAGAAAGGTCTAGTCTACTCCTGTGTGTGTTCTCACAGAAACCGCCCAAGTCAACATTGTGCTATGCAGAAACGATACTAGACTAGGGGAAGGCGTGTGTCTTCTCAAAGAGCCCAAAGAGTGACAAGAAAGTCTAATATATTTGGATCATAAATGGAAGAGGGCCTGGAGAAACGTCGAGCAGCGCCCTCAACGTCACCCACATTAACTTTTGATACAAAAAAACATGTTTTCACGCCAAAAGTTAAATATAACTTACAAAGAAAGCAGTATCGCAGCAGAAGGGGAGGAGAACCATTGAAACCACCTCAAAAACCCATTTTTTGGTCATCTTTGTCATTTCTTTGTTTCCCCGGCGTTTGCTGCATCGTGGAGGAGGGGGCTTTTCCTCGCCGTTTCTTTACAGGCGGCTGGAAACTATCCGAAAACTGAGATAAACCTTACAAGCCCTCACAAAAACGCCTTCAACAAAGGCCTTCACAATGCTTAAGCAACCCTCAATACTTGCAGCAGTAGGCACACGGCCAGAAATCATCAAAATGGCGCCCATAGTGAGAGCCTTGGAATCCCATTCAATCCCGTTCACTTTTCTTCACTGCGGCCAACACTACGATTACAACATGAGCCAACAATTCATAGAAGAACTAAACCTCCCACCACCACATTTCAACCACAGAATCTCAGCAAACCAACCCGCCCAACAAACCGCACAAATCATAACCAAAACCGCCAAGACAATCAAACAAACCCAACCGCGCCTAATACTCACGGAAGGAGACACAAACAGCACACTCGCAACCGCACTCGCAGCAAACAAACAAAAAACAAACATAGGCCACGTAGAAGCAGGACTGCGGAGCTTTGATTTGCGAATGCCTGAGGAACATAACAGACGCGTTGTCGACCACCTCAGCACTCTTCTCTTCGCACCCACCCATCACTCAGAACAAAACCTCACACAAGAAAACGTCTGGGGCAAAATCTACGTCACCGGAAACACAATTATCGACGCAGTCAAACAACACCTCCCCATAGCCGAAAACAAATCAATCATAACGCAAATCATGAAATTCAAAGAATACGCCCTTGCCACAACGCATCGACAAGAAAACGTCGACAACCCCGAAGCGCTAAAGAACCTTGTTGAAGCCTTCATGCAATCCCCACTACCCATAATTTATCCAATCCACCCTCGCACACGAAAAATCCTCAAAAAAACCAGACTCTGGAAAAAACTCGCAACATCAGAAAACATTCAAATCCTTCCACCGATAGGTTATTTTGATTTTCTTGTTCTCATGAAAAACTCCCGCCTAATCATAACCGACAGTGGAGGAATACAAGAAGAAGCCACTGCACCGCAAATGAGAAAACCCGTGCTCGTAACTCGATTGTCCACAGAACGCCCAGAAGCAGTAGAAGCAGGCTTCGCCAAAGTCGTCGGCACAGAAAAAACCGTAGTCCTCAACGAAATCAACAACGCTCTAAACGAAAAACCCAAACTTCCAGAAACCTCACCCTACGGCAACGGCGACGCAGCCGAAAAAATAGTAAGCATAATTCAACAAACCACAAACATGCAGCTTCATATTTTTCCAGAGGAAAAACTTGTTGCCTTGAAGTGACCCCCACAAAAACGCTTTAGAACAACGAAGGCTTGTCATTCTCTTTCACAAGGAAGCCAGAAAACAGTGGAACCTCTCCAGCAGCAAACGCGAAAAAGCATTTTCCTCAACCTAGGGCTTTTTCAGTTTCTGTCGTTTGTCAGGAGAGGCGTGTTCTACACGTTTATGATAAACTACCTCTTCGACCTGATGCAAACCGTAACCTCAACGACACTTCTCGGCACGCTGAACATGACTGCTTCCGCGTTGGGCCAAAACTTGCTGTGGGGAAAAATCGCCGACCGACATAGACTCAGAGCGAAACTGATAATCGTTGGCGAATCCATAGCTGCCATGACTTACTTCATCGTCTTCCTCATCCACAAATCACTACTCGGCGCAGAAGCCTATTTCACATCAGGCTTAACACTAATTTTTGGGCTCTCGTTTCTCGAATTCTTCTGGTCCATGTCCGACGTCGGATGGGCCGCACTGCTCACAGACGTGACTACGAGCAGAACACGTGGAGGCATAGTTGGCGCGCTAAGTTTTATCGCCGCACTCGGCAGGATGATAGGAATAATCTTCGCCGGAACGCTTTACAATAATGGAGAAGGCTTTCGACAAGGAACAATATTCTACATAGTCATAGCCATGCTAATCGCGAGCGCAACAATCATGTGGATAACATCCAGGTCCGTAAAAACCTCAACCGCAAAAGCGCAAAAGGCAACCTTAAATGCAGCAAACAGCGAGCCACCGACAGGTCATTACACGCAGATGTATAAATGGTTCTTAATCTCTCTGGTCATAGTAATAATCGGCGCCACATGCACGAATCAGGTCTTCCTTCTCTTCCTTAAACTCCCAGAGGGTTTGAATGCAAGCGACTCCCAGATGAGTCTGATTCTAACAGCGTGGACTGTAGGCGGCATGCTGATAAGTATACTCAGCGGATGGCTTGCCGACAGAGTCGGGAGAGCTAAGGTTTTCTTTATGGGACTGGTTTTGGCAATCGTGACGCCTTTGCTTTACGGCTTTGCTTTAGACGTCTACGCTATGGTTTTGATCTACGGGTTGAATGGAGTGTCATTCTGGACAATCCAAACAGTCGGGTTCGCTTTTGCTGGAGACATAATAATGGAGGACAAGAGGGGACGTTTGTTCAGCAGGTACAATGCCGCTATGGCATTGAGTTGGGGACCATCTGGGCTTCTTGTGGGCGGTCCGCTTTCGGACGTTCAAACGAAGAATTTTGGCATGGCTTCTTTTGCCGCGTACGTGAACACTTTCTACGCATCATCAATCATAGTGGCGATGGGCACGGTGCTATTTGCTGTCAAAGTCTTCAAGCACAAGACGAAAACCGTTCAGACTCCGTAACATTCTGAGAAAACGTAAAAAAACAATATACTTATTTGCCTTTTTCCCAAAGGCTTACTACACAACGAAGAAGGCGTAGAAAGTTGGCTTCTAAAAAACGAATCTGGATAGTCAGAGATTACCTAAAATGTAGCGGATGCAGAAAATGCGAAATTGCGTGTTCGCTTTTTCATGAAAAGAAGATTTGGCCTGAGGCTTCCCGAATCCGCGTGTTTATGCTGGTGCCCGGCGCCGAGGTTCCCCACATGTGTGTTCAATGTGATGATTACCCTTGCGTAAAATCTTGTCCGACCGAGGCGTTGTCTGTTAATTCATCGACTGGTGCAGTGCAAGTCGACGAGGCAAAGTGCACAGCATGCGGCATCTGCATCAGCGCATGTCCAGGCAAAATTCCTCACTTGCACCCGGGCAACAACCGCATCCTCATCTGCGACCTTTGCGGCGGAAAACCCGAATGCGTAAAGGTTTGTCAAGAAGGAAAATGGAACGCCCTTAGCACGATTAAACGCGTGGGCTGGAGCGACTCGTTGAAAGCTTACTGTCGCACGCCGGAAGAAATCACACGCGAATTAGTCGTCAATTTGTACGGCGAAAAAGGAGAGGAACTCATCTAATGCGTGGGTACGCGGGCAAATTCCTAGAAATAGACCTCACAACCCAAAAAACCAAAGAAACCACATTCAGCGAGGAAGTGCTGCGAAGTTTCATCGGCGGCAGAGGCTTAGCTACCAAGATTCTCTGGGACCGGCTTGGAAAACAATGGGAAGCCATCGACCCACTCAGCCCAGAAAACATCCTCCTCGTATTGACTGGCCCGTTGACGGGCTTTTTTCCGGGGGGCAGGGTGTGCGTTTCTGGTAAGTCGCCCCAAAGCAACGGCGTAATAGGCTCAACCGTGGCAGGCGAGTTTGGAATTGATCTAAAATGCGCTGGCTACGACGGCTTAATCATAACAGGCAAAGCCCCAAAACCAGCCTACATCAACATAATTGAAAAAGAAGTCGCCATCAAAGACGCATCACGCGTTTGGGGCAAAGAAGGCAAAGAAACCCTAAAAATCCTCACCAAAGAAGCGCGAAAAGAACTGTCCGAAAAATTTCGACAATACGGCGAACTCAAAGAACCCTCGATACTATACATCGGTCCTGCAGGCGAAAACAAAACAAGAGTTGCAGGCGTAATGGCGAAATGGTCGCACGCCGCAGGCTACGGCGGATACGGCGGGGTCATGGGCTCAAAAAACCTCAAAGCCATAATAGCCAAAGGGCTCGGTCCACTGCCCGAAGTCGCAAACATGGAAAGGGTCACTGAACTAATGAACAAAGTGTGCAAAAAATGCTATAAAGAGGAACTTTGGCGAAGATGGGGCACAGGCGCCGCCGGCTACAGCGTAGGCAAAAGAACAAGTTCTGAACCGATCCGAAATTGGCAAGAAGAATGGCACGACGAAAAATCTTACGCTGTTGACAAGTTTGAGCAGAGGCTCTGGATAAAACAGTACTGGGGAGATTTCGGTTGCCCAACAACATGCCTCAAAATCGCCATGCCAAAAACTGGCGAGTTCAAAAGCGCCATCACCGACAACCCTGATTACGAGATGCAAGCATACTTGGGACCTAACCTTGGCATTTTCACGCCAGAACACAATGTTTACCTGTCCGCATTCATCGATGATTTGGGCTTGTGCGGAATCCAAGCGGGAAACGTTCTGGGCTTCGCGGCTGAGCTTTATCAGCGAGGCTTCCTGACCAAAGAAGACTTGGGCGGCATCGACCTCAAATGGGGAAACGTTAAAGCCTTCGCTGAACTTGCCAAAAAAATAGCCACACGCGACGGAATCGGCGACATCCTCGCAGAAGGCTCATACCGGGCCGCAATCAAGTTGGGCGAAATGAAGAACGCGGATTTGCTGCCGTATGTTGTGCACGAGAAAGGTGTAGCCATAGGCGCTCATGGCATTAGGAGCACCAAGGATTACACGTCAAACATTTCCTATGCTTGTTCAGTCCAAGCAGGAGACCACACATCTGTTGCCGCTCTGCCTGCGGATAAACGGGGTGAAATGCCAACAATCGTTGAGGACTCGGGCGTTTACTGCTCATTCAACACCTTCGCCATAGACGAAGACCTGACTTGGGACTTTTTTGAAGCAGTCACCGGCTGGCGCATCACCCACGAAGAATGGTACCAAAACAGTGGCTTGAGAATTCTGCAATTGCAGCGGGCTTTGCTCTTGCTGGGCGGACCCGACTGTAAATGGGACTCAGAAAAGGACGACGAGAACCCGCAGAGATTTTATGAACCCTTACCATCTGGACCTTACACTGGAAAAACCACGAACAGGCGAACGTTTGAAGAGTCAAAGCAAGAATACTACCGAGACGTGGGATGGGACGAAAAGGGGATCCCAAAGCCGGAAACTCTGCGGAAGCTTGGGCTTCAGGATGTCGAGGCAAGATTGAAAGTCTTGCATATTCTCGCTTAACTCCTTCTAACAACACTCTGAAGCCTCAATTTTTTCCTCCGAATCATCCAGATTTACACAAAAAAGCATATAAGTCGCTATACTTCAGTTGTTTTGCACAAACGGTGAAATGAACAGTGCCAAAATGGGGTTATTCAGTCACGGACCTAGACCCAGAAAGAACCGCCAAAGTAGCGGGGCGAGAGCTTAGAATATCCCCTAAACACGCCCGTGAAGTCTGCCGTGCGATTAAGGGCATGAAACTGGATAAGGCAAAAAATTTTCTCGAACAAGTCATGCTCAAGAAAACTCCGGTTCCTTTCAAGCGTTACAATTTGAAGATGGGTCACAGGCACGGTGTGCAGAAGGCTTCTGCCGGTAGGTTTCCTGTGAAGGCTGCAAAAAACATTCTAAGACTCTTAGAGAGCGCCGAGGCAAACGCCGAATTCAAGGGCTTGGATGTTGAAAGTCTACGTGTTATCCACGCGTCTGCTTATCCCGGTTATAAGATAAGACGCTCCATCGAACGCGCCATGGGTCGAGCAACCGCACGCTATGAAACTCTGACGCATGTGGAGTTGGTTTTGGAGCAAACTGAAAAACCGTCAACAGAGGAAGCGTAATTGTCCGTAGTTAAGCATTTTATCACAGAATCCCTCAAAAAAACAGAAATAGACGAATTCTTGCGAAACGAATTTGAACGAGCAGGCTACGGCGGAGTTGACGTAGCGAAAACACCCCTTGGCACGCATGTTGTAATTTACGCCATGCGCCCTGGCTTGGTTATTGGTCGGGGTGGAGAGACTATTAAGGAACTTGCAAGAGTTTTAGAAGAAAAATTCCAACTCCCTAACCCTCAAATTTCTGTTGCCGAGATTGAAGTGCCCGAGTTTAACCCGTACGTTGTCGCATCACGCGTCACTTCCGCTCTCCAGCGAGGTATTCACTTTCGTAGAGCTGGCTTCTGGGCGCTACGCCAAACAATGGACGCGGGTGCATTAGGCGCAGAAATAGTCATCAGCGGTAAATTACGCACCGAGAGGGCACGGTTCGAGAAGTTCCGCGCGGGCTACTTGCCAAAAAGTGGAGAACCGCCTCTGAAATATTTGCGGACCGCTGAAGTGCACGTTCAATTGAAAGTGGGAATTCTCGGAGTTAAAGTAAAAATTCTGCCCCCCGACGCACAGTTTCCAGACAAAGTGGAAATCCTAGAAAACGTTCCTAAAACGGAAGAACCCAAACCCCCAGAAGAAATAAAAGCCGAAGTCCAAGAGCCACTCGAAAAGGTTCCAGAGAAAACAGTTGAAGAAAAAGTCGAAGAGAAGAAAGTCGAAGACAAACCAGCCGAGAAACCACAAGAAAAACCCGCTGAGCCGCCTAAACCGAAGAAAAAGCAAGAAAAGAAACCCAAGAAGGCGAAAAAAGAAAAAACGCCCAAGAAGACTGCCAAGGAGAAGTAGTGGCGATGCCAATTTTGAGGGTCAAAGAAATTCGTTCAATGTCTCCCGAAGACCGTGCAAGGAAACTCGACGAGATGAGAACCGAACTTATGCGGTTAAAAACCATGATTAAAGCAGGCGGCACAGTCGAGAACTACTCTCGGATTCATGAACTTCGCAAAACCATAGCAAGCATTCTCACGATAGACAGTGAAGCGAAACGTTCAGAGACGCCGAAGCAGAAGAAGGGAGGAAAGAAATGATGAAGATTACGCCCGCCATAATTCAAGGCGAATTTATCGGGCTTGACGCCAAAATCGCCAAGAGTGCACAGCAAAGCACGGCGGGGATGAAAGGCAAGGTCATCGACGAGACACGAAACACTTTCATTATCACACACAATAACAAGAAAAAAGTCATCGCGAAAAGCACGTCAGTTTTTCATTTTACATTACCCGACGGAACAGTAGTTGAGATTGAAGGAAAACTTCTCATTGGACGACCAGAAGACCGAGTAAAAAAGCGGGTTCGGAGGCTGTGGTAATGACTGAGGCTTCGTTGAAGAAACCCAGAAAGTCATGCGAAGACAGGAACTGCCCGTTTCACGGCGAGCTTTCTGTTCGAGGACGACTCTTGGAAGGTAGTGTAGCTAGTGCCAAGATGGAGCGCACCGTGGTTGTGCGTCGTGATTATCTTCATTACGTGCCGAAGTTCAAACGTTACGAACGCAGACACGGGCACGTCTCAGCTCATAATCCCCCATGCTTAGATGTAAAGGAAGGAGACCGTGTAAAAATCGCGGAATGCCGGCCAATAAGCAAAACCGTCTCCTTTGTGGTTGTTGAAAAGTTGGAGGGCGCCTAGGTTGGCGGCAAAAGCGAAAAGCCGCGCTTTAACTGTTAAAGGCGGTGCGGGTCAACGACCCAAAATTTCGAAGGGTGTGCAAGCAGGCACCACACTGAGGTGCGCTGACAACACGGGCGCAAGAGAGCTAAGGTTGGTGCAAGTGATGGGTTACAAGGGTAGACTTCGTCGTGTTCCTTCAGCCGCCGTAGGCGATATGCTGATTGTCTCGGTCCGTAGAGGCACACCCGATATGCGGAAAAAAATTTTCCAAGCCGTTCTAGTGCGCCAAAGAATGCCTTTTCACCGCGCCGAAGGAATTTGGGTGCAATTTGAAGATAACGCAGCAGTGCTCATGACTCCAGAAGGCGAAATGAAGGGCTCAGAAATAAGAGGACCAATAGCAAGAGAAGCCGCAGAGCGATGGCCGAGAATCGCTAGCGCTGCGAGTATCATAATATAGGAGGAGCAGACATGGCACTTGTGACAAAGCCAAGGCTTCAGCGAAAAATGCTGTTTCAGGCACCAGCGCATATTCGATACAAGCATTTTGCCGCACCACTATCGCCTGAGTTGAAGAAACAGCACAAAACAAACGCGATTCCTGTCAGAGTTGGCGACGTCGTTCGCATAATGCGCGGCGAAAGAAAGGGAGTCGAAGGCAAAGTTAGTAGCGTTGACAGAAAGAATTACCGAGTTTTTATAGAAGGCGTTACCCGAGAAAAAGTCGACGGAACTGCCATCCCCGCGCCAGTCCATCCATCCAAAGTCATGCTTACCAAGCTCAACTTGGACGACAAACGACGCAGCGAGATACTCAAACGCAAAGGCGTCACAGGAAAACCTGAAGCAGCCGAGAAACCCAAAGCGAAAGAAAAAGCAAAGAAAAAGAAAAAGGAGAAAAAACCAAAAACTCGCAAGAAAGCCGCTGAAGAAGTGGAAGAAAAGCCAGAAAAGAAGAAAGCCAAACGCAAGACTGCCAAAAAAACCACGGCTGAAACAGAAGAGACAGAGGGAGAATAGAAATGGGACGGAAAAGCGGGGTAAGACATCTAAAACGAAAACCAGCGCCACGAGTTTGGGCACTAGAACGCAAAAAATACACGTGGATAGTTAAACCATCACCCGGACCACACCCAATAGTTCAGTGTTTGCCATTAACATTGATTCTTCGGGATTTTCTGAAACTCGCGAAAACTGCGAAAGAAGCAAAAACAATCGTTGCACAGGGCAAGGTCCAAGTGGACGGGAAGGTTCGCAGAGACGTAGCTTATCCCGTTGGCGCAATGGATGTCGTTACGATTCCAGAAACTGGGCACTCGTACCGTGTTTTGCCTTCCCAGAAAGGCTTGGTTCTCCATCCTGTCGAGAAAGAGGAGGCGGCTTTCAAACTTTGCAGAATCGAAGACAAAACAACCGTCGAAAATGGGCACGTGCAACTTAACCTTCACGATGGAACAAGCATGCTCGTTCGTGTTGTTGACCCGAAAAACCCATCCGAGGACACGTATCGCACGTTGGACACTTTGAGAATAAACCTTCCAACAAGGGAAGTTCTTGGCTACATGAAACTCGGAAAAGGCGTCCCAGTCATTTTGCTAGGCGGAAAGAACGTAGGGAAACATGGAAAAGTCGTCGAACTCGAAGAACGCGCGGGGCAAAAACGAAGAACGCAGCTGGTTACTGTTGAAGACAAGCAGGGAAACCGGTTCCAGACAACTGCGGACCTCGCTTTTGTGGTCGGCGATGCTGAACCATCCATATCCCTGCCTGAGGTGAAGTAGCATGGCTGAGGAATCCATTGGCAAACAACAGGAAAACCCCATGCTGAAGCCCAGAATCGCCAAGGTTACAGTAAACATAAGCGTTGGAAAATCAGGCGACCCCCTCGAGAAAGCCACAAAAATCCTCAAACAACTAACTGGACAAGAACCATGCAAAAGAAACGCCAAGAAGAGCGTGCGTGACTTTGGAATAAGAAAAGGCGAGCCCATTGCTTGTATGGTGACGTTGCGCAAAGAAAAAGCCACAGAATTCCTCAAAAGAGCACTTCAAGCTGTCGACAATAAGATTTCCAAAGACTGTTTCGACAAATACGGAAACTTTGCCTTCGGCATTAAAGAGCACATAGAAATTCCAGGCACAAAATACGCGCCAGAACTCGGCATAGTTGGCATGGACATAGCGGTTTCCGTGGTCAGACCCGGCTATAGGGTAAAGGCACGTCGCCGTGGCAAATCCGTCATCGGGAAGAGTCATCTGATGACGCCTGAAATTGCCATACCCTTCGTGAAAGAAACGTTGGGAGTAGAAATCGTTTAGGTGTAAAGGTCATGGTGAAGCAACAGAAAAGAGAACGAAAATTCGGAAAAGGCAGCAGACCATGCAGCCGCTGTGGCGCGTATGGACCGGTTATTCGGCGTTACGATTTATACGTCTGCCGGCATTGTTTTCGTGAAATAGCCAAAAAGTTGGGGTTCAAAAAATATCAATGATGGAGTTGAATGGATAGTGTCTGCGATTGATGTGCTTGCGAACGGTTTGACGTCCATCGTGAATAACGAGCTGCGAAACAAGCGTCAATGCATTGTTAGCCCGGCGTCTAGGCTTTTGGGCAGAGTCTTGCGGGTGATGCAGTTAAACGGTTATGTGGGCGAGTTTGAGTTTGTCGACGATGGAAGGACTGGGAAGTTTAAGGTGCAACTTCTCGGTCGGGTAAACAAGTGTGGCGCGGTGAAACCTCACTTTTCCGTGAGAACCAACGAGTTCGAGGCGTGGGAGAAACGGTTCCTCCCTTCAAGGGACATTGGCATATTGGTCGTTTCCACTTCTCAAGGCGTCATGTCACACAAAGAAGCTAGGGAAAAGAAAATTGGAGGTAAACTCGTAGCCTTCGTCTATTAAGGTGTATGATGATGCGAGCGGTTGAAGTGGTTAAAACGATAAAAATTCCAGAGGGCGTCGAAGTTTCACTCAACGGCAGAGTCGTAACCCTCAAAGGAGCGCAGGGAACATTAACCCGAGACTTTTCAAACGCTCCGCTTACAATTAGGCATCAAGGAAACGAAATCACCGTCGAAGCAACTTGGCCTCGCAAAAAAGAAACCGCTCTCGTGGGCACGGTTTGCTCGCACATCCAAAACATGATTACCGGAGTGACGAAAGGTTTCACCTACAAGTTGAAGATTGTTTTCGCCCACTTCCCGATCTCTGTCAAAGTTAAGGACGACACTGTTTTGATAGAAAACTTCACGGGCGAACGGAGCGCAAGGGCTTCGAAGATAGTGGGGGACGCCAAAGTTACTGTGAAGGGCGAAGACGTGCTTGTGCAAGGAACAAACCTCGAAGAAGTGAGCCAAACCGCGGCGAACATGGAGCACGCCACCAAAGTCAAACTGAAAGACCCGCGTGTTTTCCTCGACGGCGTCTTCATCTACGAACGACTGGAGGGAATGGAAGGATGACCGAACCAGAAACGCTGGAAACCAGCGAAGCAAGAAAAGCCTCAAAATCTCAGAAAGCGAAAGTGAAGCTTCGCCAACGGGTCAAAGCCAGAAAACCCCACTTCATGCGGCAGGAAAGCTGGCGTTACAAGAGGGTCAAGGAGACTTGGAGACGCCCAAAAGGTCTGGATAGTAAGATGCGCAAGAAAAGAAGCGGCTGGCCAGAATCCGTAAGCATCGGCTACGGCGGTCCCCGCACAGCGAGAAATCTTCATCCGTCGGGTTATGAGGAAGTTTTAGTTCATAATTTGAGCCAAATTGAAGCGCTTAACTCGGAAACTCAAGCCGTCCGAATAGCCCACACTGTCGGCGAAAAGAAGCGAAGAGATATCCTAACGAGAGCAAGAGAAATCGGGCTTCACGTGCTTAACCCGCGCGAATTGAAAGAAGTACCCACAGAAGCAGAAGAGGAAATTACGAAACCCGAAGCTGAAGAAGGAAGGGAAGAAGAAGGCGAAGTAAGCGAAATAGGCGAAGAAACCGAAGCCGCAGGCGAAGAAGTCGAGGAGGAAAAAGAAAAAGCCGAAGAATAAACCGAGGTGTAGCATGTGAGCTTAAGGAGTCAACGTCGATTGGCTGCGCAGATTTTGAAGGTGGGCGAGAACCGAGTCTGGATGGACCCAAACAGGACAGAAGATGTTGAAATAGCCATCACTAGACAAGAAATAAAGAAACTAATCCACGAAGGCGCCATCAAACGTTCACCCGTTTTAGGCATAAGTCGAGCACGAGCACGAATCATCCATGAAAAGAAGAAGAAGGGCTTACGAAGAGGGTCTGGTCGAAAAACCGGCTCTCCCACTGCAAAGGTTACAAAGAAAGAGGCATGGATGACAAAAATCCGCGCCTTGAGACGAAGACTGCGTGAGTTGGAAGCCCGCCATATAATCACACGTGCAAACTATCGGCAACTCTATGACATGTCTGAAAGTGGAGCGTTCAAATCCGTCGCCGAACTCGAACGCCACATAAAATCCGAGGGAATGTGGAGGAAACGTTGATGTCAGGTCCAAGTTATCGCGTTCCGTACCGCAGGCGAAGGCTGGGCAAAACCGACTTCCAAGCCAGAAGAGCCCTTGCCCTTTCTAGGATACCGCGTCTCGTGGCACGTGGCTCATTAAAGTACCTGACGGTTCAAATCGCTGAAGCGCATCCTGTAGGCGACAAAATAATCGTCTCAGCCTATTCGCGTGAACTAAACGAAACCTTTGGTTGGCGAGGCAGCGGTAGCAACCTTCCATCCGCTTATCTCACTGGGTTTTTGTGCGGTTTAAGAGCGGCGGCTAAGGGTGTGAAGAAGGCAATCTTGGACATAGGCTTACATTCGCCGACTAAGGGTTCAAGAATATTCGCCGCGCTTAAGGGAGTAATCGATGCAGGCGTAGAGGTTCCGTGTGACAAAGAAAAGCTTCCCGACGACAACCGAATCAAAGGACAACACATCACAGAATACGCAAAACAACTAGCTACAAACCAGCAAGAAACCTATCAGAAACAATTCTCTCAATATTTGACGGCAAAACTTTCCCCAGAAGAGGTTCCAGAACACTTTTCTCAAGTAAAAGAAAAAATCCAAGAATCCTTCAAACTCCCAACAGAAAAGAAGGAAAAACCCAAACCAAAAGCCAGACCGAAGAAAGCCAAAAAGGAAGTCGCTGAAAGAGAAGAAGCGAAACCAAGAGCTACAGTAAAGCGAAAAACGGCTAGGAAACCCCGAAAAACCACGAAAGAGGAGACGAAAGGAGAATGAGTCGCCGGGAGATGTCCAGAGGAAGAGAAAGAGAGGCAGAATGGGTTCCCAGAACCCGACTTGGCAAGATGATTCAAGAAGGACGCATCACTTCCCTAGAAGAGATTTTCATGGAAGGAATGAAAATCCGCGAGCCAGAAATAGTAGACGCCTTGCTTCCCGACCTGCAAGAAGAGGTCATCAACATAAACCTTGTTCAGAAACAAACCGACGCCGGCGAAAAGTCCCGTTTCAAGGCTATTGTTGCTGTTGGCAACCGAGACGGCTACATCGGCCTAGGCGCAGGAAAAGCAAACCAAGTGCGTAACGCAATTGAAAAAGGCGCGGCAAACGCTAGGCTAAACATAACGATGGTTCGTCGTGGTTGCGGAAGCTGGGAATGCGGCTGTGGGAAAACACACTCTTTGCCGTTTCAAGTCACTGGCAAGTGCGGCGGCGTCAGGATTGTGTTGGTCCCAGGACCACGCGGTCTTGGCTTGGTGGCGGGTGAGGTTGCCAAGGTGATAATTGGTTTGGCTGGGGTGAAGGATTGTTGGACGAGAAGTTTTGGTGCCACGCGGACGATTCCGTCTTTTGCTTATGCGGTTTTTGACAGTCTTAGGAAGACTTACTATCTTGTGACGCCTCAGGACTGGGTGAGGTAGGATGTCAGAAAAGCAGAAATGTCTTGCAGTGGTTCGGGTGCGTGGTTTGGCTGACGCATCTTCAGAAGTGCGAGAGACACTCGGACTGCTTCACTTAACCCGAAACTGTCACGCCACGCTGGTTAACGATAGTCCGTCCTATATCGGCATGTTGAGAAAAGCACAACACCTAATCGCGTGGGGCGAAATCTCCAAAGAAAACATAGCGCTTCTCTTGAGAGAAAGAGGGCGACTTGTAGGCAACAAGAAGCTGACTGATGAATACGCGCAGAAGATTAACTACAAATCACTAGACGACGTGGCAGAGGCTCTGTTTAACGGGACGATTGAGTACAAGAACCTTAAAGACATAAAACCCGTCTTCCGTCTTCATCCGCCTTCGGAGGGATATAAAGGAAAAGTCAAGAAAAGCTACAGTGTTGGCGGTGTTACTGGATACCGTGGTGAAGCCATAAACGACCTAGTAGAACGAATGGTTTAACAGCATGAACACTCATTAATCTGAAGAACTGCATGAAGGAAAAAATAACCATGACCCGCAAACTTAGAAAAAGCCGGAAACTCCGTGGCTCCAGAACCGTTGGCTACGGAAGACAGGGGCAGCATAGGAAAACCTCTCAAAAAGGCAGAAGAAACGTCGGTAGGCATAAGGGTTTATGGACCTATGTTTTAAGGCACGAGCCCGACTATTTCGGGAAAAAAGGGTTCCGGTCAGTTCAAAGTTTGCATCGCAGGATCAACGTGATTAACGTCGGTGATTTGGGCATGCTTGCGGAAAAACTTGAAGCCCAAAATCAATTAGAGCGAAAGGATGACAAAATTATGCTGGACCTCGATAAACTCGGTTACACCAAACTCTTAGGCACCGGCAAAGCAACCGAACCAATGCTCGTGAAGGTTTCTGCGTATTCTCCTTCGGCAGCGAAAAAAATCGAGGACGTCGGCGGACAAATACTAGCCAAATCATCGCCATCTGAACCAGAGGCGGAAATCGTTAAAAGTTAATTAATGGGAAAAATGCATTTCCATAGAATGGTAGAAACATAGAAGGCAAAGGTGCAATGGCGGGAAGATTCCTCAGAGCGTTCAAGCCGATTTCACGGTTTATGCCAGAAATAAAAGCCCCAGAACGCAAAGTCGGGTTTAACGAAAAAGTTTTCTGGACAATATTGGCGCTCGCCCTGTACCTCGTGATGGCCGAGATACCCCTGTACAACATCCAAAGCCCAGGCTGGGAGCTTTCCTACCTCAGAATAATTTTCGCCTCGAACAGAGGCACCCTTATGGAACTCGGCATAGGCCCAATCGTGACCGCCGGCATCATCCTACAACTCTTGGGCGGTTCGGGGATAATTGAGTTGGACATGAGCAACCCTGAGGACCGAGGCTTGTTCACGGGTGCCAGCAAATTCTTCTCCATAGTGCTGACGGGCGTTCAGGCGTCTGCATACCTCATCGGCGGCGTCTACGGGAACCTCAACCCGATCACGTCCATAATAGTGTTCCTCGAACTCTTAGCCGCAGGCGTAATCGTCATGCTCCTAGACGAAATGGTTCAGAAAGGATGGGGATTCGGCAGCGGCATTAGCCTCTTCATCATGGCCGGCGTGGCTCAATTGATTCTTTGGGACTCTTTCTCTCCAGCGCCTGTTGGACCAGGCGAAAGTGTAGGCATTTTTGTCACCCTCGGACAGAGATTGATGGGCGGAGGCAACATCACTGAACTATTCATCCGACCAGCCGGCTATCCAGGACTTTTGGGATTTTTCGCAACGCTCGCTGTTTTCGTTATAGTTATTTACGCTGAAGGTGTTAGGGTTGAGCTTCCTATTTCGCATGCGGATTACCGAGGCTTCCGTGGTAGGTATCCAATAAAGCTTCTCTATGTCTCTAATCTTCCAGTGATCTTTGCGTCGGCGCTTTTCGCCAACGTTTACTTCTTTGCACAACTGTTCTGGAGCATGAATGGACAGCCTGCTCCTGGTCAGAATTTTTGGCTTGACTTGCTGGGACAATTCACGTGGGAAGGCACGGGAGCGCAGAGACAGCCCAAACCCGTTGGTGGGCTCGTGCATTATGTACTAGGACCTAGAAGTCTTCTCGAAGTACAAGCCGACCCAATCAGGGCAGCCGCGTTCGTGTTGATTATGGTGGCGTTCTGCGTCATCTTCTCGCTCACGTGGCTCGAGGTTGGCGGTTTGGGACCCAAAGCAGTGGCGGACCAACTAGTAAACTCTGGCATGCACATTCCGGGCTACAGACGGTCCACCAAGCCTATAGAGTTGCTCTTGAAACGTTATATCCAGCCGGTCACAATCCTCGGCGGAATCATAGTAGGTGTAATCGCCGCGATGGCAGACTTTTTCGGCGTGTTCGGCAGCGGTATGGGTATTCTGCTTTCTGTGGGTATAATTTACCAGTATTACCAACTGTTGTTGCAGGAACGTGCTGCCGAGATGTTCCCTGCATTCCGTCGTGTGCTTGGCGGATAGTGTGTTCTGGGTTCGCTTTATGAAAACAGTTAAGAATCCGAAGCGTAAACAAGTGGACGTAATAATCAGCGTTAATGGAGAATTAAGCAATGGCAATATGGTTGCTGGAACCTACTATCCCTAACTCGACCATTTTCGTGTTACTTTTGGCTCTGCTTCTAACAGTGATAACTTCATTGGCGAATCGGTTTTTAACAAACCAAGAACAACTTCAGTCTTGGCGAAAACAGGTCTCCGACTGGCAGAAAGAATTCAACGAAGCCAGAAAAAGCGGAGACAAGAAGCAATTAGAAAAAGCCATGCGGAAACAGAAACAAGTCATGCAGATTCAATCGAAAATGTTCGGTCAGCAGATGAAAGTGTCCCTCATCTTCATAGTCCCCTTCTTCCTCATCTGGACATGGCTAAACGGACTGTACATAGTGGACGGAAGCCCAGTTGCAGTGGCATATTTTCCCGGTTTCGGCGGGATACCCGTGTTCTACTGGTATCTTCTGTGTTCACTGACGTTTGGTGCTTTGGTTTCTCGTTTGCTCGGTTTGGGAATGGGCATGACTGGTATGGGTGAAGGGCAATGAGGCGTGGTTTAAGAACCAAAACCAGAAAACGTGTCCCTGTTCGTCTGCCTGGAAAACGTTCCACGATGCATTTTAAGAAAGAAAAGGTCAAGGGCGCCCATTGTCTTCGTTGCGGGCAAGCTCTATCTGGGGTACCGCGTTTGTCCCCGTCGAAATTGAGCAAGTTTGCTTTGACTGAGAAGAAAACTGAACGGCTCTTCAGCGAACAAATCTGCCATCGTTGTCTTCGAGAGCTAATAAAACAAACCGTGAGAACTTCTGCTAGTTAGAATAATCTTGTAGGCTGAACTGGTTTGCCTCTGTCCCAGAAGAAACCGCAAAAACGCATCGTCATATGCGTTTGCGGGTTGACCGCCAGCGGAAAAAGCACAGTGGCAAGGAAACTGGCTGAAAAATACAACTTGCGTCTTTATTCGGGCGGCGACGCCCTAAAAGCCCTAGCCACAGAAGCAGATTACAAGCCTACTGACCGTGGCTGGTGGGAATCGGAGGAAGGCTTAAAATTTCTCAAACAGAGACTGAGCGACCCTGATTTTGACAAGAAAGTGGACAAGAAGCTGTTGAAAGTGGCGAAGAAGGGAAACGTGGTTTTGGACAGTTGGACGATGCCGTGGCTTTTCGACGGCGGGTTTAAGGTTTGGATTGATGCCTCCAAAAAGGTTAGAATAAAACGTCTTGCCCAAAGAGACGGCATAAGCATAGAAGAAGCCTCGAAAGTCTTGGAGGAGAAAGAAGGAAATACAAAAACAATCTACGAGAGACTTTACGGCTTCCACCTAGGCGAGGATCTTTCTCCCTTCGACCTCATTCTGGACACGGATAAATTGAACGCTGACGAAGTTTTTGAGGCAGTTTCGCTCGTGGTTGACGGCGTTTTGCTCAAAAAACCCACTGACAATCAGTGAAATTAATATATCAGTGGGTGTATTCTTTCAAAGCCACAGGAAGGGAACGAATGTTGCCAGCAGTTGAAGTTGGAAGAATATGCGTCAAGACCCTCGGTAGAGAAGCAGGCAAAAAATGCGTCATAGTAGACGTTATCGACAAGAACTTCGTGCTAATCACGGGACCACAAACTGTAACCAAGGTGAAACGGAGAAAAGCCAACATCGCCCACATCGAGCCCACCACGGAAAAAATCGAAATCACCCGAGGCGCCACTGATGAAGAAATTGCCGGCGCGTTAAAAAGTGCAGGCAAACTGGACGACATGGCAAAAAAAGTGAAGCCCTCTCTAAAGTAAACTTCTTATCAGGTAACAACACGCTTTAGCCTAACCCTTTTTTAACCAGACATCCTATTCAGCACTCTAGGAGAACAACGATGCGGAGATCAAGTGCACCATGGGAAAAAGAACACAAACTACTCGTTAAAGCCGAAGAAGACACAGACTCACGTTATGGACAGAAGCCCGAAGAACGTCCCATCAGGGATTATGTACGGTTCGGCGTGATAAACCTCGACAAGCCATCTGGACCGTCGAGCCACGAAGTTACTGCTTGGGTTAAACGCATCCTGAACCTTGAACACGCTGGCCACGGTGGAACTTTGGACCCCAAGGTGACGGGTGTGTTGCCTGTTGCGTTGGAAGAGGCGACTAAAGTAATCCAAGGACTGTTGCTCAGCGGAAAGGAATACGTTTGTGTGATGCGGTTGCACAGCGAGGTTGCTGAAGACCGTGTTAAGACGATGTTGGATGAGTTTCAGGGAACGATTTATCAACGCCCTCCTCTACGAGCTTCTGTGAAACGCCAGCTGCGGACGCGGAGGATTTACTATCTGGATTTTCTTGAAATGGAAGGGAAGAACGTTCTCTTGCGGGTTGGCTGCGAGGGCGGAACATACATCCGCAAGCTTTGCCACGATTTGGGCGAGGCTTTGGGCTGCGGCGGGCACATGCAGGAACTTCGCCGAACTAGAGCTGGCCCGTTCACTGAAG
>Ga0315314_1000923_pt1 | contig 28552 bp, 25 predicted proteins | sample TDP9_MG_FD_203631 | JGI IMG/M metagenome (GOLD analysis project Ga0315314, IMG submission 203631) | Freshwater sediment microbial communities from Lake Towuti, South Sulawesi, Indonesia - TDP9 | ecosystem: Environmental > Aquatic > Freshwater > Lake > Sediment | place: Indonesia: South Sulawesi... | reverse complement strand
TGAGGAAAATCGTCGGTCTCGCTGCGTCGGCCGAGCAGACGGGGGCGATCCCTCAAAACCTGTGTACGGAGGAGAGAATTCTGTACGATTCCCTCCTTTCTGTTATCTCTGAGTGGAGGTCGAGAATCTTAGAGGTGGGCGTTTCTAAGTGACCAGTAATGAATCTTCAGATCCGATGGGCAGATTCCAAGACTTTTTTAAGTCCTTTCTCTCAGACGAAAACGTTCCCATATACCGTCAGAGAATCTCGCAGATGGCCACCAGTGGATCAAAGTCTCTTTTAGTAGACTTTGAAGACCTTCTAACGTTTGAAGAGTCACTCGCACGAGACCTTATCGAAAAACCACAAGAGTATTTGAAGCACGCGAACGACGCAGCTTGGAATCAGCTGAAAATCGAGGATCCCGAATACGCTGAAAAGATAGAAAAGGTTAGGACAAGGTTTAGGAATCTGCCTGAAGCAGTTTCCTTAAGGGCTGTAGGCTCAGAGCACATCGGAAGATTAATCATGGTCCATGGCATACTCGTCAGGGCCACGCCGGTACAGCCGATGTTGGTAAAGGCTGCGTTTGAGTGTAGAAGATGTGGAAAAATAAATTTCATCGAGCAGTCGGGCCTTCTTGTGAATACGCCTGTCGCATGTGAAAATCCTGCCTGCAGAAGAACTGGTCCGTTCGATTTTGTTGAAGGCGGGTCAACATTCATTAACTCCCAAGAAATACGCATTCAAGAAAGACCTGAAGACCTGCCGCCGGGACAGCTGCCCAGATGGATCGACGTTAGACTAGTTGAGGACATCGTTGACACAGCGCGGCCAGGAGATAGGGTGTCGATCATTGGTATAGTCGAACCTTTACAACAGTTTCTGCCCAGACGTGGAAGACTGAGAACGTTCAACCTCAGCCTAGATGCGAACTTTATTGATGTCGCTGGGAAGGAACACGAAATGGTTCAGATCTCTCCGGAGGAGAGAATGAAGATCCTTGAACTTTCGAAGGACCCGATGGTCCATCAGAAGATAATTCGCTCGATAGCGCCATCGATCTATGGGTACGAGGAACTCAAAGAGTCCATAATGTTTCTTCTGTTTGGAGGCGTTCCTAAAATGCTTCCTGACGGGATAACTATTAGAGGAGACGCAAATGTGCTCTTCCTTGGCGATCCGGGGACAGCAAAGAGCCAACTCTTGCTGTATGTTGCAAAAGTAGCTCCAAGAGGACTATACACTAGCGGACGGGGATCCACAGCTGCTGGTTTGACGGCAGCAGTCATGAGAGAGAGTGGTGGGAGTATGGTGCTTGAAGCCGGGGCACTCGTCCTATCTGATAAAGGGATCTGCTGCATAGACGAGATCGACAAGATGAGGCCTGAGGACAGGGTTGCCATACACGAAGCGATGGAGCAGCGCACGGTTTCTGTCGCTAAGGGTGGCATAGTAGCGACGCTCAACGCTAGATCTTCGATCCTAGCGGCTGCGAACCCAGCCTTGGGTAGGTATGACCCCTACAGGACGATCGGAGAGAATCTAAGTCTGCCTATAACAATTCTCTCAAGGTTTGACTTGATCTTTGTAATAAGGGATCAGCCGGATCGAGACATCGATTCGAGAATGGCTGACCATATATTGAGTCTCCATAGGACGGGCACACCTACTGTGGAGCCCCCCATCGCTCCAGATCTTCTCCGTAAGTACGTCAGCTATGCTAGGGAGGTTAAACCCGTCTTGACACAAGAAGCGGTCGAAAGATTGAGGGACTTCTACCTGAGTATGAGGTCGACCTCCGAATCCAGCGATTCACCCGTCGCCATAACTGCTAGACAACTTGAATCCCTCACAAGATTGTCAGAGGCCAGAGCGAGATCGGCTCTGCGTAAGGAAGTGACCGTTGAGGATGCTGAGGCCGTTATCCTGTTGATGAGAAAGTCCATGCAACAAGTTGGAATCGATGTTTCCTCTGGCAAGTACGATATTGACATAATTATGACTGGTAAGCCGAAGAGTCTCAGGGACAAGCTCCAGTCGGTTCTGTCGACTATAGTGGAGATGGAGAAGGCAACTGGTATGGTTAGAGAAGAGGACCTTTACGAGCGTCTTCAGAAAGACTTCAAAATAGATGAGACTGAGGCAAGCAAACTGGTCAATCAGCTGGCAAAAGAGGGGACGATATACTCTCCAAAGCAAGGATACTTTAAGAAAGCATAGAATTATATGAGATAAGACTTTGAGACTCGGCAACTTGCCCATTCCGAAGGAAGCTGTAGAGGTCATAGAAGAGCAGGATATTTCAGAACTCTATCCTCCTCAAGAAGAAGCGATCAAGGCGGGAGCACTAGACGGGAAAAACCTTGTTTTGGCGAGTCCAACCGCAAGCGGAAAGACTCTCATAGCAGAACTCTGTGCGATAAAGCATGTGACGGAACAGGACGGGAAGGTCATATATCTGACCCCGCTAAGAGCCCTGGCTTCCGAAAAGTATCGTGAGTTCAAAAAGTACAGCAGACTGAGAAAGAGAAGTGGCGCTAGGGTCAGAGTGGCTATATCAACTGGCGACTACGACAGTTCAGACCCATGGCTCGAGGCGGCTGACATCATCATTACCACAAATGAGAAGACAGACAGTTTACTGCGCCACAAGGCCCGGTGGATGGGCGATGTCTCTCTAGTCATCGCTGATGAGGTTCACGTTCTGAACGATGTCGACAGAGGTCCCACGCTCGAAGTCATTTTGACAAGGCTCCTAGAGTTCAACCCGAAGGCTCAAATTCTTGCTCTCAGTGCAACTGTAAGAAACGCTGAGGAGATCGCGGAATGGCTCAAGGCAGGATCCATAACGACAGAGTGGAGACCGATCAGACTTGTAGAGGGCGTGTGCCTGCATAACACGGCCGAGTTCAACGATGGAAGCTCAATTAAGATAGGTGGAGATTACGGTGACTCTGTCCTAAACCTCGTTGCGTACACAGTGAAGCAAAACGGCCAAGCCCTTGTATTCGCAGAAACCCGCAAGAAAGCTGTTTCATACGCTAAGAAGATAGCAAACGCGGTTAAGAAACTTCTTTCAAGACCAGAAAAGAGATCTTTAAAATCGGTCTCAGAAAGGATCCTTGCTGCTGGTGAAAGGACTAGGGTCAGCGATCTGCTGGCCAAGCTTGTACAACTTGGGGTCGCTTTTCATCATGCCGGTCTATCAGCATCTCATCGTAAGGTAGTTGAGGACGCGTTCCGTGCCGGCAAGATCAAGGTGACTGCGGCAACGCCCACGCTCGCATATGGGGTTAACCTTCCTGCTAGGATGGTCATCATAAGTAGCTATAAGAGGTATGTGCCCGGCTACGGCCGATACCCGATTTCGGTCCTGGATTTCAAGCAGATGAGTGGAAGGGCTGGTAGGCCAAGATACGACAATGTTGGTGAGGCGCTTCTGATCGCCAGCACATCTGATGAGCAAGACTACTTGATGGAGAGTTATGTTTTTTCTAAACCTGAGAAATTATGGTCAAAGTTGGCTGTGGAGAGGGTGCTTCGATCGCATGTGCTGGCCTCCATAGCTTCGGGCTTTGCCCACTCTGAGCAAGGACTTTACGACTTCTTTGAGAAAACCTTCTACGCCTATCAGTATGGGTCAAGAAATATCAAGCCGATCGTCACCAAGATTCTGGAATTTCTCTATAAAGAGGGGATGGTCAACCTCGATGGGAAGCGCCTCTTTGCGACAGATTTCGGTCGCCGAATTTCCGAATTGTACATCGATCCTCTTTCAGGTGTGATTATCCGTGATGGCCTGTATAATCGTGCAGACTCGCTGACCGACCTGAGTTTCTTGCACATGGTCTGCCACACGCCGGATGTCGCGCCCAAATATTACCCCAGGAGGAGAGAGATGGATGGTCTCAACGTTTTTGTTGGCGCGCACAGAGGAGAGTTCATGTTTGAAGTTCCTGAAGAGTGGACTGACAGTGTTGTCTATGAAGAATTTTTGGGCGAAGTTAAGTGCGCCTTTGTTCTGGAGTCTTGGATCAACGAAGTCTCGGAGGACAACATAATAGAGAGATTCTCGGTTCAGTCAGGCGACCTCTTTAGATTGACCGAAACTGTAAAATGGCTCCTTTACGCCTCGCATGAGTTGTGCCGTCTGTTTGGGCACAAAGACCTGCTCGCGAAGACCTCCGCGTTGGAGCGAAGGGTTAAATCTGGTATTAAGGCCGAGTTGCTCCCTCTTGTTGGACTTAGGGGAATCGGGAGGGTCAGGGGCCGCGCGCTCTTTAATGCTGGTTTTAGGACGATCAAAAGCCTGAAACACGCCTCAATAGGGCAACTTACTGACATACCGATGATAGGCCCGCAGGTAGCCAAGAAGATCAAGGAGCAGATCGGTGGCCTCGTGAGGTCGGATGAATGGGAAAGGTTAACAAGAGAGACGGGTGAAGGCCAAAAACAGCTTTCCGAATATTAAAGTTCTTTTTATTCTTTTGCGAGAACCTCCTCCATTAGACGTAAAGTCTTAGAAAAAGTTCAATTGAAAAAAATGGTATAAATCCTGCGGTATTAAATAGTCGCGCGCGTGTGAACGACCTTATATTTAAAGGGTTTTCCTTCTCGATCAAATATTGCTATGTTCTTTTCTGTTTGGTATGGATACGCGGTTATGACCATTATCCTACCATAGAATTTGTTTAAGTCTGTGACGGAAGGGTGTAGAGTGCCTGATGGGTGGGAATGGGCGGCTCCAATAATAGAGAAATCGATTGGAAGCATGTGCAGGGGAAAAGTGGAAAAAGTATTTCCATGAGTTGCCAATGGCGGTATCTGAGTATCATTGACCACGACTCCATATTTATCAGCCTCCCCCCTCAGAAGAAGTATGGCTTCTCTGGGATGAAGCATCTGCGCGTAGCTCAAAATGCTGTCTACAACAACCCGCTTAATCAAAACTACTTTATCCAAACTCGAGGCTCTCCAAAGTCACTACGTCGCGCATGCGACTGATGGTATAGTTTATACTGAACAAGGATCCTCTAAGTGACTAATATAGCAAGAATATAAAAGTGGTATAAATTCTGCGGTAGTGAGTGGTCTCCCCTCGAAGATTCGAAAAAAAGTTCAATTCATAAAAAAGGATTTCATTAAAAAAGAGGGGAATAGCGAGAGATATACTCCTTATAGGGTATGTAAAAGCTTATATCACTTGTAAGTTGGAACAAGCTTCGTCCTAGAGACATTCTTCAAGTTTTAAAAGCCATGCGTCAGAGATGTATAGAGAAGCATATTGACAGAGCGTGAAGAAGATCTTAGGAACGGAAAGACCCCCTCCATATCTGTAATCGTTCCCACACTGAACGAAGAAGAGAACATCGAGACTTGTCTCAAAAGCGTAAGAAATCAGAAAGTCTCCGACTTTGAATTGATTCTAAGCGATGGCGAAAGCGACGACAAGACTGTTGAGGCTTCAAGAAGGTACGTGGATAAAATAATCGTCTCCTCCAACCGCGGGATCGGGACGCAACAGAACCTCGGAGCAAGATTTGCTGAAGGAGGAATATTGGTGTTTATTCACGCTGATACGATCGTGGGAGAAAGACTACTTGAAGAAATCTCTGGGGCCACAAATGACGGATACATTGGTGGGGGATGTGTAGTGAAAACAGTCGGGGAAGGCTATAAATGTAAACTGTTCGACGAGGCCATTAAGCTCATAAACGTGATTCTCAACCCTTTCAACATCTTATGCACAGGAGAAGTATTGTTCTTTAGAAAAGATGTTTTCATGAAGAATGGGGGGTTCAGGGACGTTTTTTTTGAGGATGCCGATATGCTTCTTCGAGTCAGAAATGATGGTAAACTGAAGCTGTTGAAAAGCACGGTTGTGACGTCTGGTAGGAGGTTCAGAGAAGGCTTCTGGAAGAAAATGATATTTGAATGGATGCCCTACGCGATTTTGACCCTGCTTGGAAGACCAAGGAAGATGAAGTACGTTCCTGCCAGATAGCGAAAAATTCTTGTCTCACTTCGCCACTTTTATATTTGAGATTGGATAACCCATTTCAGAACTTCGAGGAGATTGTGAACCCAAATGTTCTCAAGCAAAGGTAGAGTCAATAGAGTTATCATCGCTCGACTAGCCGCTGGCTCAGACCTCATCAAGGTGATAAGAGATTTTGCTGACAGAGCTAAAGTGGATACTGGAGTCTTTACGCTCATAGGGGCCCTTAAAAAAGCGGTTCTGCGCTCCTATGTCGGCGGTGGAAAGTATAAGTCTCTAGAGTTTGAAGGCCCTTTAGAAATCGCGTCGTGTTCTGGAAACATATCTAAGAAGGAGGGCGAGACCTTTGTCCATGCACATGCAGTTCTTTCCGACTCGCATGGAAGAGCCTTCGGCGGTCATCTGGGAGAAGGATGTGAGGTCTCGCCCACTGGAGAACTGTTCATTTATGAGATCAGTGAAGTAAAGCTAAGAAGGGTATTAGATGAAGAGACAGGCCTTCACCTTCTCGATATTGAATAAGTTTGAGATGTCTTACCTGAGTCCAGGCAAGATCTCCTTGATGGTGTTCGCGACTAAGACTCCGAGAACTACGGATGCACCGGCCTGAATAATCAGGTCTCGCATGTAAGACGCGATGGCCAAAGGGAATCCCTTGATGAAGACGTTGACGATGAAGTAGGTTGAGGCCATCAGGATTCCTCCGATCACGCAAGAGATCACCTGTAACATTACAGACTTGCCTTTCGCCAGCCCTGGAATGAACCCCTCTAACCCATGTGCGAGGATAGAGACATACCATTGAGGATAACCCGCATACAAGTCTGCCAATACAGCTCCCATCATCCCTGTCAATCCGCCAGTCTTAGGCCCAAATAGAAGGGCGACCACAAATACCACGAAGTCTCCAAAGTGGGTGTAACCTCCGGTCGGCGATGGAATTCTTAACGGGAGAATGATGAAAGCTGCATACAGTGCGGAGAAGATCGACATCGTGGTGATCTCTATGCTCCCCAACAAGGGAGGAGCTGTCTTCGCGGTCTCCTTTGCTTTTGGAGCGGTCAATTTCAGAGGGATGCCTGCCGAGATTAGACAGACGCTTACTGCAGTTGCTATGGTGAGTATGTCTGGGACGCTGAACTTGTAGATTGACGGGATAAAGTACGCTACTATGGCCAACGCCACCGCCATGGCGTTTGTAAGTATTGCTGCTTTTTTTCGGTCTCTCCACAGGAGGTATTCTCCAAGAAAGGTTGATGCTGTGCCGGAGAGTCCGAAGAAGAGGTAGAGGCTTATGAAGATTTTTCGGGAGCTGCTGAGATCTATTTCCTGAAAGATTGACTGGCCGAGGGTGGAAAGAACTTGTAGAGTTTCGAAGATTAGAACAAGGCTAAGTATGATGCCTCCAGAGATTGACAAGGCATAGCTGACCCAAAGCTTGCCGTCTACAGGAGCATCGCTCATAACGTTTCCCGTGCCTTTATGAGTCTGGTAAAGTAATCAAGGTTGTTAATTATCTGAGTTGTGCTTGATCGATTGTTTATTAGATGTCTTAGACTATAAAAATAGAACGAGGGGTTTTAAGGATGAGTTTTCCTTTAGGCAAGATTGAACCAAGTATCCTTCAGGAAGTGGTGTTCAAGTATCTGGGAGCGAAGCGCAATGATGTGATCCTTGGTCCATCTTACGGAGAGGACGCTGCGATTGTCCGAGTTGGAGATAGTTTACTTGCAGTGTCATGCGATCCTATAAGTGGCGCCGAGAGGCGAATCGGTTGGCTTGCGGTTAACGTTTCTGCGAACGATGTTTCAACGCGAGGCGTTAGACCAAGATGGTTCTTGCCATGTGTGATGCTTCCAGAAGGATCAGGAAAGCCTCTTCTAGAAGAGATTTGCGTTCAGATGGACAAGGCTGCTCAGAAGCTCGGAGTGGCCATAGTCGGTGGTCACTCAGAGGTTACGCCGGGCCTCTCCCATCCCTTGGTTATCGGTTTCTGCGCAGGTGTTGCTGAGAAAGATAGATATGTCACTTGTGCAGGGGCTAAGCCTGGATGCAAAATCGTTATGACCAAAGGAGCAGGAATCGAGGGGACAGCAGTGCTTGCAGCGGATAGGCGCAAGCCTCTTGAGGATGAGTTTGGAGAGGAATTTGTGGCGAGAGCAGAGAGTTACTTCGACTTGATCAGCATCGTTGAAGAGGCGATGTCTGCTTTCAGATATGGTGGCGTTTTGGCTATGCATGACCCGACGGAAGGCGGCATATCTGGTGGTCTACACGAGATGGCTGAGGCCTCTGGAACAGGCTTCGAGGTCTATGAGGATCAGATCTATGTTTCGCGAGAGACAAGTGAGATTTGCCGTTACTTTGGGATAGACCCGTTGAATCTGATAGGTTCGGGCTCCCTTCTCATAGCCGTGATGCCCGAGAGGGCCAAGGGAGTCGTTTCCAAGATAGAAAGCTTGGGGATAAGAGCCTCTATCATCGGAGAATTTTTAGAGGATAAGAGTATTAGAAGAATCGTGAAGGGAGACGGTTCTGTTTGTCCTTTGGTTATGCCTGAATCCGACGATTTATGGGTGGCGCTGAAGCGGAAGGTGTAACAGGATTGATTGGTCTTTTTTGCTTCTGGAGAAGGATTGATTAAGAGGTTAGAATTGAAGGAAGGCGTTTTCTTAAGACTCTGGAGAGGGGAATGCCGACGACCCCTCCTAAGACGACTTGGAATATGTTGCCTGGGATCTCGACTGCCGCTGAGAGAGGTCCCAAACCCATAACGTAAGCTTCAGCCACAAAGTATCCCAATACCATTGTGGCGCTTCCGATGACCCAAGCAAGTAGATCCTTTACTGCGCTCTTTCTGTCACTGATGTAGCCGCTGATGAAGCCTTCAAGACCTTTTATTACAAGTGTGTATGGCGCATAGATAGGGTAGCTGATGATGTCGGCTAAGGCAGAGCCCACGCCTCCTGCCACGCCTCCGATGATTGGCCCAAAAAGTAGAGCGCTCGTAAAAATCATAGCGTCGCCAACATTGATGTAGCCACCAGTTGCAGGAACAGGTATCTGGATTATAAGGGTCGAGACTGTTACGAGGGTAGCTGAGATGGCTGTGATGCTCAAGTTTAATGTTAAAGAGCCTTCTTTGATCGACAAGTTGTAAGCCTACAGGATTGCGTGCAATTAGTTTCTATTAAACGTTTTTGTGTGCTAAAGTTTTATATGCTTTTTGTTAATGACTAAGGTTGATAGGAAACCCATGAGAGTGCGCTATGATTTGGGTTGAGCCAAATGGGAGTGGAGCAGAGAAAGTCTAGATGTCTTTCTTGAGTGGGTTAAACTTGGGAGAAGATCGCGCAAAAACTCTCGCTGACATCATCTCTCTTGTCTTATCAGCGCCAACTATGGCTGGCGTAATCTCGATAGTCTTCGCCTTTACCTTTCCGAAGGAGCTTGGACCTATTATTGGTCCTCTTCAAGCCGCAACTGTGGGGATCCTGGCCCTTGCTGTTCTGCCTGTGGTACCGATATTCTACTGCAGAATAAAGGGAACGGTCGACCTTAATGTTTCGGAGAGGGAGAGGAGACCGCCCTTCTTTATTTTTGCTGTACTATGCTATGCTCTTGGGGCAGTAGTCTTCAAAATTGCCCAGTCGAATGTCATGTTCAAGTTGGCCTTGTCATACATGTTCGTTTCTCTGGGCATAGTTGCAATCACGTTCTTCTGGAAGATCAGTGTGCATACGGCGGGTATAGCCGGGCCGAGCACCATTTTTGTTCTTGCCTACGGATTGAGCCTCCTGCCGATATATCTCCTCACTGCGGCTTCAATATGGGCTAGGATAAGGCTCAAGGCGCATACGCTCGCCCAAGCATTTATGGGCGCTACCACTGCGATTGCGATCACAGCAGCAGTGTACATTGCTCTATGATATAGAACTTGATTAAGAGGGGGCACGAGGGATGGGTCTTCGCTTACAGATGGCCAAGCTGTGGAATCGCGCCGTCCGTGTGAAGCCAAAGATGCGCGGGAAGTATGATGTCTTGTTGGATCTTGGCTGCGGTATGGGACATTTTTGCAAGGTGTTGCGCAGACACGCAGGGTACGTCATTGGGATGGACATCTATCTTCCGTCCCTGAAGCATGCAAAGAAGACTAAGGAGTTCGATGATCTTGTCTTAGCTGATATCCTTAACCCTCCGATTCGGAGAGACAGGGTTGATTGCGTTACGTTGTTTGATGTAGTTGAACATCTGCAGAAGAGGGACGCGGTAGAGTTGTTGAAGTCGTTTGCTTGTACTGTGTTTCTTTCCGTGCCTAAGGTAGATTTTTCGAATAGGCTTTACGCTTATCTGACGAAGAACAGGTTTGAGAATCACAGGTCGTTTTGGACGACCGAGGATTTTGAAAGGTTGAGGTTTGAGTGTGAGGTTAGGCATCCGCCTCTGTGGCTACGGGTCTTCCCGAATCAAGGCAGCATTTGCGCTTCAAGGATCGTCTAGGCGAAATCCTCCCCAATTGTTACTGTATCTTCTGAAGAAATAATGTCTGTAGCATTCACACTAAGCTCATTCAAAACGTCATGGTGGGGCGGGCGGGATTTGAACCCTACTATAAGTGGAGAAATCTCCCGCTTAGCTCCACCCTCCTCTTTTTACTATTGGGTCTCTGATATGGTACGGGCACTATCAAGATGATTGGTAGTCCGGATGATACCATTCACTACGGCAGAATTTATACCACTTTTTTATTTTTTCGATCATCGTGCGCGCGAAGTGTAGTTTTGTGTTTATAATAATATAGTTTTCACTCAGAATTTCGAAGGATTTTGCCACCGTAACTTTCCTACGAAACTGACATACTATACGCATATATACTAGAAGTATGTACCTTGAATTCAGCGCAATCTTGCAGTAGATTGCGCGCAGGATTGACGCTTGTCGATCGAGTTAAAGAATAAAGAGGAGAAAATATGAAAAAAGCATTATGGATACTATTGCTGCTAGCGATGCTGCTGTCTTCAGCGCTATTCATATCGACTTCGGTAAAGGCTGAAGGTACGGCGACGATTTGGACGGATAAGGCAGACTACTCTTCCGGAGAAGCTGTGATAATATATGGTTCGGGCTTCAATCCGGAAGCCTTGGTGAGCATAACTGTGACAAGACCTGATGGCAATAGTGACGTATGGACTGTTACCTCAGATTCGTTTGGCTCGTTCTCCACGACTTACTTGCTCAACGGAATAACAGGAACATATACGGTAACTACGACAGACGGAACAAACACAGCAACAACAACATTCACAGACGCAAATGTTGGCTCCGTTTCGGTTGGTACCCAGTCTCCAGATCCTGTGACGGCGGGCAATCCCGCAACCTATACTATCACAGTCACCAAGTCGGGTTCTGGGGCATTACCAAATGTCGTTCTTAGCGTAACAACCACTTTGCCAACAGGTGCCTCTGCCTCGTTTGTCCCTGCTAGCGTTTCTTTTGCTTCTGGTGAAACCAGTAAGACTTCAACCTTAACCATAACGACGACCTCAAGCACACCTGCTGGCAGTCATTCTTTTACTGTAAAAGCGGAGAAGACCTCAATTGATTATGAAACTGGCGATGGAGCACTCCATGTTCAAGCGGTTAACCATGCTCCTGTGCTGGGTTCAATAGGCGATAAGACGGTGAACGAGTTGGTAACGCTTAGTTTCACTGCTACAGCTACCGATATTGACGTCCCGCCTCAGACTTTGACCTATAGTCTCATTGGTGCTCCAGCTGGCGCGAGCATCAACTCTGCTACTGGCGCTTTCACTTGGACTCCCACTGAGCTTCAAGGCCCAGGCGTCTACACCTTCACGGTGAGGGCCACTGACAACGGTGTGCCAAGTCTCTATGATGATGAAACGTTCACTGTCCACGTCAACGAGGTCAACTTGGCTCCGACGCTGACTTTGCCTATTCTGCCTGCGAGTGTGGATGAGATGGTGGCTTGGACATTCGATGCCGATGCTACTGACCCTGACTTGCCACCTAACACCTTAACCTTCAGCCTCATCGATGCTCCAGCAGGTGCCGTTATCAACCCTAGCACTGGCGTTTTCACTTGGACTCCCACTGAGGCTCAGGGCCCAGGCGTCTACACTTTCACGGTGAGAGCCACTGACGATGGTTCGCCAAATCTCTATGACGAGGAAGAAATCACGGTCACTGTCAATGAGGTTAACCTTCCGCCAGTTCTCGACCCCATAGGCAACAAGAATGTGGATGAGGAGACTGAGCTTACTTTCATTGCCACAGCCTCTGATCCTGACTTGCCTGCTAATACGCTGACCTATAGTCTTGAAGGCACTGTTCCATCCGGTGCCAGCATCAACTCTGCTACTGGCGCCTTCAGTTGGACTCCCACTGAAGCTCAGGGTCCAGGCGACTACACATTCAAGGTGAGAGTCACTGACGATGGAACGCCAAGTCTTTATGACGAGGAGGAGATCACTGTTACCGTCAACGAGGTGAACTTGCCTCCTGAACTCGGCGCTATAGGCGATAAGACTGTGGACGAGGAGACAGCGCTAAGCTTTACGGCTACAGTATCTGATCCTGATTTGCCTCCGAACACTTTGACTTTCAGTCTTATCGGTGCTCCAGCAGGTGCCAGCATAGACGCTAGTACTGGCGCTTTCAGTTGGACTCCTAGCGAGGCTCAAGGACCAGGCAGCTACACCTTCACGGTGCGTATCACTGACGACGGTTCGCCAGCCATGTATGACGAGGAAGAAATCGACGTTACTGTCAACGAGGTGAATGTGGCTCCTATCCTCGGCACAATAAGCGGTAAGACAGTTGACGAGTTGACATTGCTCACCTTCACAGCTACCGCTACCGACGCTGACCTTCCGGAACAGAGTCTAAGCTTCAGCTTAAGCGATGGCTTGGGCGGGTCTGTTCCTCTAGGCGCCAGCATCACTTCTGGCGGTATCTTCACCTGGACTCCTGCTGAGGATCAGGGACCAGGTGACTACACCTTCGATGTTGTGGTCAGCGATGGCTCTCTACCAGACTCTGAGACTATCACGGTCCATGTCAATGAGGTGAACTTGCCTCCTGTACTCGGTGCTATAGGAGACATGACTGTGGACGAGCTGACGTTGCTTACTTTCACTGCGACGGCTACTGATCCTGACATTCCTGTTCAGACTTTGACTTTCAGTCTTGCTGGTTCTGTTCCTGCTGGTGCTAGTATTACCTCTGCTGGTGTCTTTAGTTGGACTCCTTCTGAGGCTCAGGGTCCTGGCAGCTACACTTTTGATGTGGTTGTCAGTGATGGCGTGGCTACTGACTTTGAGACGATTACGGTGACTGTCAACGAGGTGAACTTGGCTCCTACGGTGAATGCGATAAGCGATACTTCTGTCGATGAGATGACGCTGTTCAGCTTTACGGCTACGGCCACTGATCCTGATACTCCTGCGAATACTCTTACTTTCAGTCTAGTCGGTGCGGACCACGGCGCCAGCATCACCTCTGGCGGCGTTTTCTCTTGGACTCCGAGTGAGGATCAGGGTCCAGGCGACTACACTTTCATGGTGAGGGTCACTGATGATGGTTCGCCGAGCCTTTATGATGATGAGGAGTTCAGCGTTCATGTCAACGAGGTGAACTTGCCTCCTGTACTTGATGCTATAGGCGATAAGTCGGTTGACGAGTTGACATTGCTCACCTTCACCGCAACCGCTACTGATCCTGATTTGCCGCCTAACACTTTGACTTTCAGTCTTGTTGGTGCTCCAAGTGGCACCAGCATAGACCCTAGCACAGGCGCCTTCTCTTGGACTCCGAGTGAGGCTCAGGGACCAGGTGACTACACCTTCGATGCTGTGGTCAGCGATGGTCTTCTCGAAGACTCTGAGACGATCACGGTCCACGTCAACGAGGTGAACAGGCCTCCTGTGCTAGGCTCCATCGGCGATAAGAGCACTCCTTGGGGCGAAGCGCTTACTTTCACTGTTACAGCGAGTGATGCTGACGTTCCAGCTAACACTTTAACATTCAGCCTAGTTGGTGCTCCGTCTGGTGCCAGCATAGATGGCAGTTCTGGCGCTTTCAGTTGGACTCCTACGTCTGGCCAAATAGGTAGCCATACCTTTACGGTGAGGGTTACTGACAACGGTTCGCCGAATCTCTATGATGAGGAGGAGATAAAGGTCACTGTCGGGAAACGAGCTACAACACTTGTCTACAGTGGTGACGCGTCTGAACAGTACTCAGATGCGGCAACAGTTACTGCAACGCTTACAGACAGCCTAAGTGGAAACGGCCTTGGAAGCAAAACAATCACCTTTACCATAGGATCGCAATCAAACACGGCGCCTACAGACGGATCGGGAGTTGCGACAACATCAATAACACTAACTCAGCCTGCAGGATCATATACAGTTGAATCAGTTTTTGCGGAAGATGACCTGTACCTTGCGAGTAGCGACTCTGACCCGTTCACCATAAATAAGGAGACTGTGACCATCACTTACACCGGAGACACAATGGTCTGGACAGCTGGGCCCACAATATCAAGCGCTCCAGTGCGACTTTCAGCAAGTCTGACTCAAGAAAGCGATGGATATCCAGGCGACCTCACCCTTGCGAAGGTGAGATTTGTACTTGTTCCCGTTGGAGGTGGCGCTTCCATAACAGTTCCCAACGTCGTCGTTAATTCCTTAGGAGAGGCTCTTACTACCGTGAACGTTCCTGTGGGCAACTGGTTCATTACCGTCACGATTGAGACAGCTAACCAGTACTGGACACAAAGTGAAGCTGGCATGGGTACCTTGACTGTCGATAGTGGCGCAGGTAGTCGGATGGTAACCGGTGGAGGGTGGATTCCCGATGCTCAAAGTGCAAATGGAAAGGGCAACTTCGGCTTCACCGTAAACTATCAGAAGAAAGCGAACCCAAAGGGCAACTTCATGTATCTCTTCCGCGGCACTGACGGCTACAACTACCTCATCAAAAGCAACAGCTGGCAAGACGGAGGGCTATCTTTCACAAGCACAAACACCGCATTCTTCACAGGCAGGTGCACAATCCAGAAAATCAACAGAGCCACTGGCTTAGTAGAAGCATCTTGGGGCAACTACAGGTTTACCGTAGAAATCAAGGACGACGGCCAACGCACACCCAAAGCTGATACTTTTGCCCTCAAAGTCTGGGATCCAACCAGCGGAACTATCTGGAAACAAATAGGACCATCTATACTTGGCGGCGGAAACATCGTAGTCCACAGCAAGTAACAGCAAATCACACCAAACAATACCTCCCCTTTTTTTGTGTAAAAATCACTTCTAGCTAGATTGAGATCTGTCAAATTCATCTTCATTCTTGAATCCCTGTTTTATCGATCAAGATCTTTTGAAATGGTGAAAAGGGATCACCTTACACTTTGATTTTTCGATACGAGCGCGCTGAGCATCAGGAAATAACTGAAGTAAATAATCGCGCGCGTCTACCAGCAGACGGATTCTTACAATGTTCGCTTACGGGGTTATTGTGAAACCAAGAAGCTTACTAAGGCGATCAGTCCTAGGATCTGGTGCCGATCGATCCCGCTTGGTAAAGTATGTCTTATCCTTATATTGGTTGATCTATTCCATAATGAGCTTCTTAGCTTCTTTAGCGTTCGCGCGCAAAGGCGCTGGCGGATCAGCGTGGAATGAAGATTCCAAGGCTCATAGAGGCGCTGATTACGAGTAATAGTACTAGTACAAGCCAGAAAAGCGAAAATCCCGATTTGAGACCACTTCACCAAAATAGCTTGTCATGGTGGGGCGGGCGGGATTTGAACCCGCGACCTCCAGCGCCCCAGGCTGGAATCATAGACCATGCTAGACGACCGCCCCTCAGCCTCGGACAAGGACCCCAATAATCTAGCTACTGATCACCGTGTCTATTTTCTCTTTCTGAACAGCTTATAGCTTTTCATATTCTATCGATCGCACGCTATGAGTCAATAACTTCTTAAGATAGTTAAGTAAGCTCAATGAAACAAGAAGGAGAGAGGGAGTGGAGATTTGTGGGTGATGTCTCCACTTATAGTGCGGTTTGCACCTCACTCTCCACATAATAATCTTTTAACAATTAATAAAAAGGGTATAAATTCTGTGTTATTGATTGGTTACCCTTCTGATTGTCAAGTGTTAGAAGAGGTAGTCCCAGGGTGCAGGTTTCTTGACCACGTCTTTATTGATCCAGAAACGTTCATCGTGGGGTGTACCGCCCAGATGGGTGACAACATTTCTAAACATGACGAGGTACTCGTCCTTCTGTATGGTGGTTTCGCCCACTTTGACAATGAGCCCTTTCCTTTCTCCGATTACGGTTCCCTTCATCCCCTTTGGAAGAATCCCAAATCCTGTATAGCAGTCTTTCACCAATTTCACCATCATCGGTGGTGCCACCCCTCGCGTTCCACACTTGGGGCAGAAGAACGCCGCCTCTGGAACCTCTTCCCCACACCAGATGCAAACAGGCAAAAAACCAACCAAGAAAAAACATTCAAATCATACGATATAAATCTTGACGGAAGACTGGAGTTATATGCGATACAAGAGAATTGAATCTGATGCGCGATAAGCTCAAGCAAAACGGAGGTATTTGGCAAGATGTCTGAACCAGGAAAATACGTGTGTGGCATATGTGGACAAGAGCTTAAGGGAAAATACTTGGATCTCGCTCGTGGTCGTGATCGATCGTTCTTCGCATATTCTTGGAAGGTTGGTCCAGAGACTAGGGAGTTGTGGAAGCGTAGCCTATCCGCAGTCTTTTGCGAAAAATGTGTGTCCGAATCTGAGAAATGGGACAAGAAATACAGAGTCTGTATGAATTGTTACTATTTTGCTCTGAACCTTGTAGGGTTACCAAATGTGCCAGAGGTCTACTGCATGGCTAGAACAAAAGGAATAGCCCCTCTAGAAGAGACGTGCGAGAAATGGATGGCGCGACGACCCCTCTAACTCGTACACGAAAAAAGACAGGTTGTGAAGTTTAGCGGATGACATCTCCACTGATGGTGTCGTCCATGCTAGATGACGACCTCACATGGCTGGACAACCATCCTGGAGGGAATAAATGGCATTCACTTGCCGATCAAAAAATGGGGAAGCAGTATAAATGTGCCCTTGAGGGCTCGTAATCCCCCGACTACCAGATACTAAAGTATATTTTGTGCTGATCCGCAAAAAAGAGGGAGTTGCGGGAGACATCGCCATCAACAAGGTTAAGCGCGTTTATAAAAGCCCTCGCTAACCCTGTCATGTAGATTTTTGATGATTAGGCGTTCTTTATCGCGCTGGTTGACTAGCCAGAGAGGTATGTATTCGATCCTAGGGCTCCGTCTCCGCCTGCAGGCATCTGGCCCGTGTATCCATATCCGTCCCCGTTATCGTCGTAGAACGCAGTCTCATAAGGCTGATCCACTGTTCTCTCCGCGTAATTGAAGGCTTCCACCATTGAGACAAGTCCATTGCCATTGTCATCAGCGTTTACAGGGTCTCCAGTATCTGGTTCGGCTCCATGTAGCGCACTCATTACGTGGTAAACGAACTCGTCCCACTGTCCACCTGTGGAGGCGTACGAGGATTGGCAAGGGCCGGTCGATGTTAGAATAATCCTTCTTGGCCCACTTAGATCTGTGATGAAGCCGCCACTGAAACATGGTTCCAAGAGAAAGATCATTCTGTGATAGTGTTCTATCCCGTTCACTAATTCAGCGAATTCGTCGTCGAAGATGCTCTCTCCCCATAAACATATGCTTTGGTCGAATGGGACTAGGTCATTCCTGTCACCGTCCCCATTCAGATCCATCCCGAAACCGGCCTCGTCCATGTGTTCATGTTCCTCTCCTGAAACGTCGACTCTGCCTCCATAGACTCCATGGTCTTCCCATGGATAATTTAGACAGCCTCCACCATGGTTGGTCGCAAAGACGAAGAGTGTGTCCTGATCAGTCATCTCTTCAGCCAGTTCATCGAATACTATCTCTAGGTTGTCTTGCGTAGCTGCGTGGTCTACTGGGACAGACGCGTCACGACCCGTTCCGTCTGCGTACAAAACATATATTCGATCTGGATCGTAGCCGTAATCGTTCACCAAGATGTCGTACATGAATCTTAGGTCATTCCAGTATCTTTGATAGTTTTTGGCGGGTCTGATGCCTCCGCTGATAAGAACTGCAAATGCTCTGTGCGGTTGGAAGAAAGCTTGAGGTTCAAACTTGTAGACGACCTCCATTAATACAGGTAGTGCTGGTTCAGTCGTTAGCGGGGTATACTCTGAGACGTATATCATGATTGGTTCATCGGCGACGTTCGCGGGGTCTCCTACCTCATACTCTTTCAGTGTTCCTGTGACCTCAAGTTTGTACCCCATATATTCACGTGGAGGGGTCTCGCCTATGAGGACGATGTACTTCGCGTCGGGTAATGGCTGATTGCTGAAGTAGTAGGAGAAGTCGGTGCATAGCAGGGGAGCATCACCGCAGACGTAAAACCCTTGCACATTCACCCTTGCTCCAATATAGTCTCCGGGTGAGGCTCTGATCTCCTCTATCGTTGCTCCCTCTACCTCAGGAGGAAAAAGGATGTCGAAGAGGGGCAGGACATTTAAATAAGAGAGCACCAAGACCACAACGATTATTGAGACGCACACCAGCGCGATCGAAGTTTTCTTACCCATTCTGACAGCTCTTTCATATGTCGATCTAATCATGATTTATATGATATATAAAAACTCTCGCCCTGTCTCAAGCCTCTCCTTTCAACCCCTTCGTCAAAGTGTATACTTACTATCGGCGTCCCACATTTAGGACAGAAGTGGCCCGACTGGAAGCTCTTGACCACACTTGATGGAGAAAGGCAACTAAGCCACTAAGGCTGGAGTATTCTTGATGGAAATATTAAATGGTTGTGATCCATAATCAGATAGAGGGTAGAGCAAAATGGGATTATTCGACAAGTTGTTTGGAAAAAAGAAGTCGGCTCATGAAAAGCTTAAGGATGATTTGTTGAATAAGATTGAGGCATATGCAAGGGCTATGCACTACCTGTCCACTTGTGGTAGTCCATTTGACGAAAGAAAATTTGAAGAGTTAGATGGTATACTTGAACAAGCAGAGGCTTCTTTTGGATCAGCGAAAAGATCAGAGATGATAGAAGAATCAAAATTCATCCTCCCATCTCCCACGGCTGATGGGAGGTTGGTTGGTGGGGGAACAGAGGCATTAAGATTGAATCTTATGAATGCTCTAACTCAAGGCTTTAAGGTGTTCAATCAAGCCCTTTTAGAGATCTCACCAGACAAGGCCACGGCTGAAAGAGTAATAAAAATTCTGAAAAAATATCAATTGCCACAACGATAAATACGGTAAAAAATAGGAGTGGAGTTTGCGGGCGGTATCTACACCAGAGTTATCGTCCATGCTAAACGACTGCCCCGCAGGCTTGGACGATGACCCCAATGATCTTGCTACTGATTTGCACGCATAATTACTTTATGTTTTCAGCAGCTTCTTTCTGTTTCTTCTGCTGTTCTTTTAAAATGGACGAAAGGGTTGAAACAGTCTTTCCCTTTTCTTGCATAGACTGCTGTAGATCTAGGGAAGATTCATTTGTCATTTGTCCTATAGTATCTATCTTCTCAGTCTGTTCCTTAGTCAGTCTTTCAGCTTCTTTCTTTAAGAACTTCTTAAATATTGACATAGAGTTTCAATGAAGAAATGATTGAATGTAAATATATTCTTTATGTGAATTCATTGGAAATCAGAGGAGCAAGTAATTTATAGACAGTTAGCCTATAAATGTCGCGATCGACCGAGTTTAGGAACCAGCCCATCAGAAGTGGACACGAATGGCGACTTTGGAACGCGTGCAACCGTTTTGAGGGAGTATCTAACTTTTATGACGTGTACAACAAATAATCAAGAGCATTTAAGTCAATATGCATGGAAGAGGCTTGGGCATTCATTTCGTTGAACCTTCGAGGCCTTTGTGGTTCTGCTCTGTATTTTAGGAGGGTAACGAAGTCTAGAATAGGAGAGGAGGGAACTGAAAGCTTCTTCCAGAAATCATGTTGCATTCTTTTTCTTGTCGTTGCTGGTCTTATCCGCCGCAGTAGCGTCTAAGGCTTCTGCTTGGAGTAACGGCGGATACAGCTCCGACCCGTCCAACCCTGACTATGGGACGCATGATTGGATCGCCCAACATGCTCTAGATTGGTTGCCCGAAGCTGAGAAGCAGTACATCACGGATAATCTCGCAGCGTACCTGTATGGAACGGAGCTGCCCGATAATGCTGGAGTAGCGGACGGCATCGGAGACAAGCCTAATCACCACATCTATTACAGCTCCAGCGGGGTCATGACCGATAACGCTTCGGCTGTTCGGGCCTCAGAGGTCTACGGTGAGGCGCTGACCTATCTTGTGGCAAGCGACCTCGTCAACGCTGCAAAGCACGCTGGAATAATGACCCACTACATCGCGGACATGGCTGTCTTTGGCCACGTGATGGGGTCAGGTACAGACTGGGGAGCTGAACCGCAGCAACGCCACGAAGACTACGAGACCTATGTGAATCAGAGGACCTCAAGCTACGATGCGGAGTTCAACTCTTATCTCTCCTACGACGGTAGCCTCGTCACCATTTCTGCTTATGATGCTGCTAAAGACCTTGCCTACGACACCACATTTGATGTTGATGGTGACTTGACATGCGTGTGGATGGATCAACATTATAATTGGAACGACCCCACGTTCAGAGACAGGTGTGGTGAATCGCTCAACCTCGCGGTCAACTACGTCGCTGATGTCTTGCACTCGCTCTATGTTGAAGCAACGCCCGGACCGCGCGCGCAAAGCTCTATAACGTGCTCCGCATCGCCTTCGACCATAACCCTGGGCAGCTCGGTAACAGTTTCCGGTTCCATCTCACCATCTCATGCTGGCGTCGCCGTTTCATTGACCTATACTAAACCCGATGCCACGACGATAGCGAGAACTGCGACGACGACCTCAGCAGGATCCTATAGCGATGTCTACACGCCTGACATGGCTGGTTCATGGACTGTGATCGCTTCTTGGGATGGTGACTCTGATCACTTGGGTGCCACAAGCTCACATGCCCATCTTACAGTGGAGGGAGGAGGGGGCTGCATAATTGCCACCGCGACCTACGGGTCCGAGCTGGCTCCCAAAGTCCAGTTCCTAAGAGGATTCAGGGACAGCATAGTTCTGTCAACGTTTGCTGGAAGCCAGTTCATGCGTGTGTTCAACGCTTGGTACTACTCATTTAGCCCCTCTGTGGCAGGCTTCATAGCCCGACAACCGGTTGCTAAGACGATTATGAGAGGTGTACTATACCCGCTGATCGGAATACTGCATCTGTCTTCAATGACCTACTCGGCATTCTCCTTCAGCCCAGAGATCGGCGTTGTGGTTTCAGGGTTTGTCGCAAGCTCTCTGATAGGCGTCGTTTACTTCACCCTTCCGGCAATGGTGTTGCTTGCGATCATAAAGCGGCTTAAGAAGAAGACGCTGAAGACCATGCGATTCAAACTGCTGGCGATTCCATGGCTGATAAGCCTGGTGCTGGTGCTCCTAGGGGAAATCGCCCTATCACCGGCAATAATGATGGCCGCCACAGCGTCATTCGTGCTCACAACACTGGCGTCATCAGCAACCATAGTAGCCAGCAAGATTACACAGCGCTTACCTTAAACCCCTTTCAGAAAATAACCATTTTAAAGACGTTCCCACACGGGAAAAAAAATATTTGGAAAGGATACAAGGGTCGACCCTATAAGCCACACGTCTCAAAAATCTTTTCCAAGCCTTTCTCTGTTGGCTCCACCTTGTAGAACCTCAGCGCATCAACAAGTCTCTCTCCATTCACATTCGGAAGAACCCTTCTCAATAACCTTGATACCTTGCTACCAATAAACAAAAACTGGCATATCGAAGTGACGTTCTTCCTTCTCCTTGCTGTGCTCGCAGACTCGAAGTCTATTATTCTGGGTCTGTCTCCCTCAACGATCACGTGTCTCGAAGCCCTACTCAACTCACCGTGGTCTATTTCGGCTTTGTCAAGCTTCCAGCATTCCTCTATGATCGACCTCACGACTCTCTGCACCCTCTTTTTTCTCCCCTTTCCCTTGACGCTTACCAACCACTCCGGAAAATAGATGCCTTCGATAAGCTCCATAAGAATAAAGTTCTTTGACGATCCATACACTGTAGGTCCAATCCCTACAGCGTTCACCGCCCTAAGTGCCTCAACCTCATGGCTCATGCTCAATCTATCCGCATCCGTTCTCCGAATTTTCAACGCATACCTCTTTCCGTTGGCGTAGGCAACCACCACAATGCTCACGTGTCCCTTACCTAAGACGTTGAGATCAAAGATTCTTGTTTGGCCAGAGAACTCAATCTTCGAAACCTTCAGGCCCCGCAGCTCCATTAACCTAGACTTGAGTTCTTCAATGTCAAACTTCGGATAACAGATGATCTTCCCGTACTGTTCTCCATGAATCTCGTCTAAAGACACTGCAGCTGAACTTTTCAAATTCATTAACCCTAGAAAAGGCAATTCTAAAAAGTTTTTAACGCCCAACTCTCAGAATGCTTTACGAAAATATAAATCATAAAAACGGGATTCATTTGGTCGTTATCGAGGAGAGAGAGTTTAAGAGATTTCCACCGTTCGTCACATGGGCCTTAATCGCGGTGAATGTCGTCGTCTTCTTCGCTGAGGTTATGAACCCCTGGATCTTAGACGCTTTCTCCTTTGTTCCAGCTTATCTCCTTGAAGGAGATGGCTTTTCGAAGGCCTTCGGTGTGATGACAATATTCACAGCCATGTTCCTACACGCTGACATCATCCACCTCCTGAGCAACATGTATGTCCTATGGGTTTTCGGAGACGACTGCGAAAACGTCTATGGGAGAGGACACTTCACATTATTCTACTTTACCTGCGGAGTCGGGGCCTCCCTTCTTTACGCAATAACAACGCCATCTCCAGAGATCCCAGTTGTTGGGGCAAGCGGAGCCCTCTTCGGAGTTCTAGCTGCTTACGCCATCTTCTTTCCAACCAGAAGACTCTATGTTTACGTCAGATACCTTTTCATCCCAGTTCCAGCAATCGTCTACGTCTTATTCTACGCCATCTTTGAGTTCTTCTACACATTAAGTGGCATCAACCCATACATCGCACATACAGCCCACATCGGAGGCTTCCTCACAGGGGTCCTACTCTCCATTGTTTTCAAAGCTACCAAGAGACCAAGAATCTACAGAACTGCAAGGTGGTAACATTCAATAGCTTGAAACCAATAGTTCCGCCTAGTTTGATTAAGAGGAAAGCCACTTGGGTCTTCCCTGCAGATATTCGGTCAAGAACCTTGCAAAGTCCAGATTTGAAGAATAGAAGTCAGATATCTCTCCATTTTTCAATATCGCCAAATTATCTCTGATGCCTTTCACCAACTTGCTTCCAACGCCAACCCTCACACCACCATCCTTCAACTTTTCTCGAAGCAATAGGGTAGTGTCATTAAAACTTCTTCTCAACAAAACCATCCAGCGCCCATCCTCAATCCACGGACCCGAAATAGTGCGCTCGACTCCAACATGCTTCTTCAGAAATTTTTCCGCATAACCCGAAATAACGGGAGGGCCGACATGTTTCTTCGACTGTGAAATCAAAGCGTCCTCCAACTCGAACAACAACACATTGACTGCCTGCTCATCGCTCCAAGCTGAAGTATTTATGACCTGAAAGTCGTTTCGTTTCAATAATTTCCTGAGTGACTCCGAAGACTTCCACAGTTGGCCCCATAACACATCGGGCGCAACATCGACCCTGTTGAAAACCAGAAAGATTACGTCGGTACCTCGAGCTTCAAATTCTTGTGGAAGATCAGAAGCCGCCAAGGGCTTCGTTTCTGGGGGATAAAAAAACTTCTCTACTGGAAATCCTAAGAATGCTCTTGAGGCGGCGACAAACTCACCAAGCTTTTTCATCGAAACAGCAGCGGCGACGTTTCTATTCTTGTCGATCGGATCAACTATGATCAGCGGTGAATCGAATAACATCCGAGCCTCTTCTTTACTGTCTTCATAGAATTCTTCGACGTCAACAATCTGGCCGTGCATCCACTTCGAAGCCGCCTTCAGAACCTCTAAGAAGGAACCATAACTGAGCACTAGGACCTCGCATGCGTATCCGCTGAACCCTTTTACCTTTATTTCTGCACCATAAACATTTGTCCCATGCATGAACCTCTTGAGGAGTCGAACATCATCCTTCATCGCTTCACTGAGATGTGCCTTAACATAGGCTGTGTGTAGAGGGCTCCTATCCGCGGAGGAAACTACTTCATCCGCTTTTCGGATTTTGAAGCAAGGGACAAAGTCGACAGTGTACCCTTTCAAATCGGCTTCGACATATGGGTGCTCGGCGTAAACCTCCCTCCAGCCCCTTCCAACAAAATCTTTAACGACGTCAAGAACCCTTGAAAAAGCTTCCTTCGAGTACTTCGTTGAAAGCAGCATGAATAGGTCTACATCCCTCTCCCCGGCCAGCCACGTGTCCTTGGCAACAGAGCCCTCAACCATGACCTCGGCGACAATTTTCTTACCGCGGAGCTTCTTCGCCAATTCGTTCGCCAAGGAGCTAGAAAAGCTGAGAACCTCCTCCCTTTCCCTCTTACTTGGTCTGACCTTCCTGAGAACTGATTTACAAACCTTCTCTATCGCTTCCTTCTTCATGCTCCTCAGCCTTTCCGTTTTCGCTTCGAAAAGCAATCTAAGCTGCTTTAACCTCATGCAGAGTTGAATATATTGGTCCTCTCGGAGTTAGAACGCTCTTCATGAGCTTCAAGGAATCAGCCTTTATTGTGCCAAAATTATAGTCGCTTCGACTCAAGATCTGTTGGGTCAAAGACTCTCTATTTTTTCCAGACCTAACGCGCGCTATAGTTATGTGTGGACTAAAGCCTCTCCTGTCTGGTGCGAAACCAAGCTTAAGAAGTCTATTCTCAAGCCGGTTAAATATGTCCATAAGTACTTCATTCCCGCTCCTGATTCCAACCCAGATTACCCTCACGCGCCTAGGATTTGGAAAGGCTCCCACGCCTCGAAGCCCGATTTCAAATGGTTTGAATGAAATACTGTTCATCTCCTCACAAACTTTGTTCACCATTAAGGGTGTAATCTCACCAAGAAACCTGACAGTCACATGGATGTTCTCTGACCTCACAAGTTTCAGGTCGGCCCCGGTGTCAATCAATGCCTGTTGGACGCTGGTGAACTGCTTCAGGACGCTGGCTTCGTTGATTTCAAACGCTACAAAACTTCGAATTCTCTCTACAGACATATCGGTGGCCTTCATGTTATCTCTATTAGAAGTGTTGAAAAATAACTTAAATCTGTGAGTCGCGCACAGAAGATTTTTTACATGAGACCTGACAAATATAGCATGGTTGCGGCTCCTATGGTGAGAAAAAAGGTCATTGGTATAGTTGGTATGCCAGGATCAGGAAAGGGGATCGTCGATGCTGTTGCAAAGGGCCTCGGCCTTTCAGTTGTCGTGATGGGCGACATTGTGAGAGAAGAAACCACAAAGAGAGGCCTAGAACCAACTCCTGAAAACGTGGGCAAAATCATGATGAAAATTAGGGATGAGATGGGTCCTGCTGTGGTGGCGAAGAGGTGCATTCCTAGAATCGAGGAATCTTCAACTGGCGCAGTCATCGTAGAAGGGATAAGAAGCCTAGATGAAATTAAAGAGTTCAAGAAAAGATTTCCCGATTTTATCTTGGTCTCCGTGCTCGCATCGCCCGAAACGAGGTTTCAACGCCTCTACAAACGTAAAAGGACGGACGATCCGGCGAGTTGGCGTGTCTTTCTAAATAGGGACCGGAGAGAACTGGAAGTCGGCATAGGGTCAGTCTTTGCAATGACGGACTATGCGATAATCAATGAAGGAACTGTAGGTCAATTCAAGAAAGAGGTCAGAGATCTATTCAGGAGACTACTCAAATGAGTGAGGTTCATACAACAATAACGGTCAAAGTCAATCCAACCGAAGACCCTGAAAAAGTCAAAAAGGCTGTTCAGAACATCTTCCCCGCCTCAAGTTTTGAAGAAGTATCACAGAAAAAGGAGATTCTGCTCATGGCGAAGATTGAAGGAAGAGGTGGGCTAAGTAAGTTCTACAGCCTCTTAAGACAAGAGAGGATTCTAGATGCGGCGAGAACGATCATGCTAAGGGGAATCAATGGGAACGAGATAACATTCTACCTCAATAAACAGGTCGCATACGTCGAGCACATCTCGTTTTGCGAGCCCCTAGGTGAGTCACCACTCGGTCCGATCAAAGTGGAGATGACCTGCGAGAACACAAGAGACCTAATCGACTGGTTCGCACCACGATCAGTTTAAGTGTGCTAGACGCGGGATCCAAAAAGAAACATTTTCACTCCGCGTATGGAACTTCAATCTCCATCAGGTCTTCAGCTACCTGTACATTTGGAAAAGTCTTCTTGGCTTGCTCCAAAAGAGTTTTCGATTCCTCATACCTGACACTAATGTGCGTTAAGATTAACTTCTTGACAGCCACCTTCCTAGCAATACTTGCAACTTGACTGGGTGTTGAATGCCCTTGTTCTAAAGCCTTCTCAACCAACTCATCATCTAACGTGCAGTCATGGATGAGCAAATCAGCATTAAGAGCTAGCCTCTCAACCGCATCACAAGGCCTCGTGTCACCGCTATAAACTATCTTTCTACCCGGCCTTGGTGGTCCAGTGACCTCATCCGACTTTACGACCCTGCCGCCAAGCTCGACTATGCCTCCCTGCTGAAGCCTTGACCACAATCTTCCCTGGGGCACTCCCAACTTCTTGGCTTTTTCAGGAAAAAATCTCCCAGGTCTTTCATTCTCGACAAGCGCGTAGGCTAAATTTGGTATGCCATGGTCTGCCCAAACAGCGAACATCCCGTATTCTTTCCCTTTGCACACAAGCCCCTCTCCTACCTCCCTCTTTTCGATTGAGAATGTGAGGTTGTACTCGACTGTCTCTGTGACAGCATCAACAAATTCGCATATACCTTTAGGTCCAAAGATCTCCAGCGAATGCTTCCTGCCAAGTAGGGACATGGTTTGGAAGAGCCCTGGCAATCCCAAGACATGATCACCATGCATATGAGATATGAAGATCTTCATTTTTCGGCAAAACCCAACTTTAGCGAACATCATTTGCCTCTGTGTTCCTTCACCACAATCAAACAGAATAAGCTCAGCCCCCCTTCTGACAGCTATCGCAGGCAAGTTTCTATGAACGCTAGGAGTGCTCCCTCCTGTTCCTAAAAAAACTATTCTCAAGCTCAGCTCCTCCGCTCATTCTTTCTTAAATATGACAATCTCTCTGGTCAGGCTTCGGTGAACGTAGACCAGATGTTTCTCGATGACCTCAAACCCCTCGTCCTCACCCATCCCCCCTATTCCCAAGTTCCTCGGCGAGGCCATAGAAACATATCCTCCATCGGGCAAGATATCCGCGCCCTCGGACAGAAATCTTGAAGCAACCTCCCTGACTGTATAGCCGAGTGTGGTCGTCGACTTTCCGTAGGGGGGATCAGTCACTATACGATCCGCTCTTTGAAAGGGCAGTTTTCCAGCTTCCGCGACAGAGATTCCCAGAGCCTCAACTCCAAAGAAGCGCATGTTCAACAGACTCCCCTTCACCATCAGATCCTTGACATCAGATCCTAAAACCCTACAGCCGATCAATCCTGCCTCAATTAAGATGGATCCTGAGCCACAAAAAGGATCCAGTACAACACAGTCAGCTTTTGGTCTAGCTAAGTTTACCATACATCTCGCGAGCTTAGGTGGAAGAGCCGAGGGATGAAAGAATGGCCGGTTTTTCCCCCTCCTCCTGTAAAAAGGCTTGGGCGCGACCTCAGCCAATTTAAGGCCGAAAACGAAGCTCTTCCCGGTCAAAGCTCCAAAAAAAGTCTTATCAGGGCTTGATAATCGCACTTTAATACCCCTTTTCTTGTTCAATACTCCTCTTCCAATTTCTCCCTCAAGCTTTTCAATATCCAAATGTGGAGAACTCCTCTGGACCCTACTGACTCTCACGGCAAATGTATGACCGGAGTCTATGAACTGGTCGTATAGCATGTCTGAGACATTCCGAAGAATGCTTCGCTTATCTGCCTTACATTTGAAAAGCTCTAGACAACACACTTTCGTGAGGCTACTTCTCGAAGAAACTTCTTGGACGCAGGAGGTGCTTGAGTTTAGACGCAGAATCTGGGGCAATCTCTCTAATTCATCGTAAAGGATATTCTCCGACTCCAAGATCGCCCTTATCTCTGCGTAAGGAAGAGTTGGATGCTCTCCAGAAACCAAGAAAAAAAGAGGGATCACATCAAGCCTTCCTCTTAAGAGCCTCGGCAATGATTGGAGCTATCGAAACAATGCTCACGGTGCTTGGGACACTGTCTGTTCCAATAATGAGT
>Ga0315314_1000922_pt1 | contig 28584 bp, 27 predicted proteins | sample TDP9_MG_FD_203631 | JGI IMG/M metagenome (GOLD analysis project Ga0315314, IMG submission 203631) | Freshwater sediment microbial communities from Lake Towuti, South Sulawesi, Indonesia - TDP9 | ecosystem: Environmental > Aquatic > Freshwater > Lake > Sediment | place: Indonesia: South Sulawesi... | reverse complement strand
ACTGTGACAGCTGCCATGAGAGATAGTGCAGGTGCCAGAATCAAAGTCAGTCTAACTAGCGAAGATGCGAAATAGAGAGACGATAGACCGAACAGAATCAGAAATATGTCGCTGTTCCTTAACCGTTGAGAAGCGAAGAAGAATCCGAAGATACCTAGCAAGGAGATAATCCCAAACTCAAAGAAAAATGATGCCCATGTTGCTGGCCTGTGCTCAGCTACAGATTCGACCAAAGGGAGCTCCAGTCTTGTTGACGGGTTTAGAACAGTCCAGAACTTTGAACCGATCTGGACGATCAAGCCCTGCTGCCAAAGAACAAATGCAGCGGCTCCAACCAGCCCGAAGAAGCATAATACTGCAATTGTCCTCTGTCGGACGCTCTTCAAATGGATGAAGAGTTCATAGAGGCAGAGGAGTAAGAGAACTCCAAAGATAGCGAAGGTTGACCATTCTTTAAGAAAACTGAAACCTAGATATGGCAGTTGTGACATTATCAGAAAATCCAGACCGTATGTGACGCCGTAGGATAGCAATAGTCGACGAGAATACCTGCCGACGATCACGAGAACTGCGGAAAATAGGGCGACAAGCGACATAGGGTACCTAAAAGCGCCCCAACCCAAGCTCATGTAGGACAACGCCAATCCAGCAAGTATCGCATACAACAAAGACGCCCGATTAGACTTATTCGGTGAGATAGCCCTGATATAGAACATGAAGAAGAGTAGCATAGCGAAGATGCCTATCGTCTCATCATCAAAGAAACCGGCTGATGTTCTGAACGCATGGGACGAATTGAAAGCCAAGAAGAGAGATGAAAGAAGCGCTACGCTACGACTCCAAACATCCCTTCCGAGAAAGTAGAGAGTAACGCAAGTTGCTGCACCCATAATAACAGGAAAGAGAACGCAAAACTGATACAAACCTATTTCGATTCCAATTGACTTCAGAAAGAGGTAGACAACCGCCGCGCTGAAAGCCACTCCAGGATAGTTCGTCGTCGGTACATCACGACCCCAAGGATACCACGTCATATGGTCATACCAACTGAACCAGGATGTGAAGCCGTTCCTCACGACGTATTCTGTCATCCTGTACTGTTGGTAAGGATCGAATTCTGAAAGATAGAAACCCCACCGAACCGGTTGGATACGGATCAATGCCGCTATCGTCACTATCGCGGCGAGACAGAAGAAGCTGATGACAGCCCCCTTTGAAACACCTTCCACAAAAGTCTTGATTCCTCGTATCCTCGGTGCGAGCGCCTCTCTACCTATCCTCTCCGCAAGGAAGTCTTTAATTCGAGAGGTAATGGACACTCGCCGAACACCTCTGAAGCTTCTAACAATACATCAATATGGTCGTTATTTAGATTGCGGTTATTTTTCAGAGAGCACATGTCAAAGTTAAAATGTAACTGCGCCTTTCCTTTTCTTTCTAGGCTTGGAGTGCGAATCAATTGAAGAATCCGGTCGTAGGAAAAGTTCCGAAAGGCCGTCCATCTCAAGAGTACGAGGAAGAGACACTACTTTGGTGGGATAAGAGGCATATTTACGAAAGTGTCAAGAAGCGGCTGAAGGATAGGCCGAAGTTTTACTTTCTCGACGGCCCCCCCTACGTAACGAACCCTCCCCATATCGGAACGGCTTGGAACAAGATACTGAAAGATGTTGTTATTAGATTCAGGAGGATGAAAGGCTACAATGTTAGAGATCAACCTGGATACGATTGCCATGGTCTACCCATAGAGGTAATGGTGGAGGAACGCCTAGGAGTAAAGACGAAGAAGGAGATAGAGGAAAGAATCAAGATTGCAAACTTCATAGAGAAGTGCAAACAATACGCAAAAGAGAACCTCGAGAAGCAGACAATAACCTTTAGGAACCTAGGCATATGGATGGATTGGAACAGCCCCTACGTAACATTCGAAAACGAATATATAGAATCCGTCTGGTGGACGATAAAGAGGGCTGAAGAAAGAGGCCTGCTTCAGAAAGGCTTGAAAGTCGTACATTGGTGCCCTCGATGTGAAACCGCTCTTGCAGGCTATGAAGTCACAGACGAATACAGACTTGTGAAGGACCACTCAATATACGTTAAATTTCCCATAGTAGGGAGGGAAAAAGAGTATATTTTGATATGGACGACTACGCCTTGGACCCTACCGGCTAATGTGGCCATCATGGTGAACCCTGAGGCCACGTATGTACGAGCAAAAGCAGATGATGAGATTTACATCTTGGCCGAAGCGAGATCTAGATTTGTCTTCGAAGAGACGAGGAAACCTTACAAGATTCTTGAGAGATTCAGCGGCCGAGAACTTGAAGGACTAAGATACGATCCCCCTATGCGAGATGAAGTACTGATACAATCGCAGTTGAAAGACGTACATAAGGTTGTTCTGAGCAGAGAATATGTGTCGATGGAGGAAGGGACTGGATGTGTACACTCAGCGCCAGGTCACGGTGAAGAAGATTTCGAAGTTGGGCTGAAATACAACCTGCCGGTAGTTTGCCCAGTAGACTCCAAAGGCGCCTTCACTTCTGAAGCTGGAAAATACGCTGGAATGTACGTAGTGGAAGCTAACGGAGCGATTCTTGCTGACCTGAAGAAGAAGGGGCTGCTACTGGCCGAAACATTGATCGAGCACACTTATCCCCATTGCTGGCGTTGCAAGACACCGTTGATACTGAGAGCCACTGACCAATGGTTTCTCAAAATCACCGAACTCAGAGAGAAGCTCTTGGAAACGAACGACAGAATAATGTGGGTGCCTGATTGGGCTGGAAAGAGAAGATTCCGAGATTGGCTGCTGGGCGTTAGAGACTGGGTTATCTCAAGGCAGAGATATTGGGGAGCCCCCCTACCAGTCTGGATCTGTGAGAACTGCGAGAAGAGAATAGTTGTAGGAGGCGTAGAAGAATTGACTCAGAGAGCGATCAACCTGCCAAGTCATCTAGATCTTCATCGACAATGCGTCGACGCGATCAAGTTAAGATGTGACTGTGGGAAACAGATGAAAAGAGTGCCCGACATAGTGGACGTTTGGATAGATTCAGGAATAGCGTCATGGGCCTCCCTTGAATTCCCCAAGAATAAGAACTCGTTCGAAAAATGGTGGCCCGCCGACTTCATAGTGGAAGCGCATGATCAAACACGCGGGTGGTTCTACTCTCAACTCGGAGCAGGCCTCGTGGCGTTTGGCGAAAGCCCCTACAAATGTGTGTTAATGCACGGCCACACACTAGATGCTCAAGGTGAAAGGATGAGCAAGTCCCGTGGCAACTTCGTCTCCCCAGAGGACGTTGTGGCAAAATACGGTAGAGATGCGCTCAGGTTATATGAAACGCAGTGTACTGTCTGGGATGACTTTAGATTCTCATGGGATACTGTAGAAGACACATGGAGAGTTCTCCAAGTAGTGTGGAACGCCTTCGCCTTCGCAAGCATATACATGAACTTGGACGGGTTCGCCCCCGGAAAGTGGCCGTTAAAAAAGGCATGGAAATACATGCGACCTGAAGACAAATGGCTCATCTCTAAAACAGAGAGCCTCAAGCTTCTTGTCGCAAAAGAAACGGAGGGGTTGAACATTCACTTATCTGCGCGCGCACTGACCCAGTATGCCCTTGAAGATCTAAGCCGCTGGTACATCAAGCTTGTTAGAAGAAGATTTTGGTTAGAAAAAGAGAGTCGAGACAAGATGGCTGCATACTCAGTTCTATATTATGCACTGAAGAATTGGCTCGTTCTAAGCGCTCCATTCATTCCGCTCATAACGGAGAAACTCTATCAAGCAATGATAAGACCCGCTGAGAGGAATGCTCCTCAGAGTGTTCACATGGAACCGTATCCTGCGCCGAATATGGAACTCGTCAACCCAATGTTGGAGGAAGAGATGGAAGTAATCAAGGAAGTAGTAGGAGCTACAGCGAGCGCAAGACAAACACTCAAAATAAAGCTCAGGCAACCGGTCCATAGAGCCCTCGTAGTCACAGACAATCCAGTAGTGAAGAAAGCTATAGCAGATCTAGAGAGAATAGTCTTCGAGCAAGCGAACGCAAAGAAATTCGAATTCGTTAGCATCGATGAAGAAGAGAGATTGAAAGAGATAACTGCGAAACCAAAGTATGAAGCCGTTGGACCAGTGTTTAAAGCAGAAACCAAAAGGATAGCGGATGCCATTCAGAGTTCAGATGGAAGAGAAATCTCAGAGAGCTTCAAGAAGAATGGTTTCTACAAGCTGTCGATCGATGGAAAAGATGTCAAGATAACTCCTGAAATGGTTTCATTCAAAGAAGAGATGCCTGAAGACTTCGCGGTCGGAACATTCAGTCAAGGGAGAGTGTACGTAGACGCAAGAATCCCCCGTGCTCTCATGCAAGAAGGCCTTGTGAGAGATATCGTTAGAAGACTGCAGGAAATGAGAAGAGAGATGAACCTTCCTGTGGATGCATACGTAGCCGCGGTCATCGTAGCACCTTATGAAAAACATAGAAAATGGCTTGAAAAAAGTAAAAACTACATAAAGGAAGAAGCTAGGGCGAAACATTTGTTTCTATTGAAGACGGGGCAGAAGGCAGTGAAGATGGACTTCAAAAAAGCTTGGGTCATAAACAAGAATCGCTATGAAATGGGTATGAGGCTCATCAAAGGGAAAACCTAGCTTTGAAGAGCCTAGGATTTGTAGTGAATCCTATTGCCGGTATGGGTGGAGCTGTCGGCCTAAAAGGAACAGATGGGCAAGAAGTTCTAGAGAAAGCAATTAGGCTAGGAGCGGTCGCAACAGCGCCTGAAAGAGCTCGACGATTCCTCAGAGGAGTCGCGCCACTCAAGCATTCGGTGCGTATGTACACGTGTGCCGGAATCATGGGGCAACGCGAATGCGTTGATGAGGAAATAGTTCCATTTGAGGTCATAGGAACAGCAAAGGAAAGGACAGGCCCTGAAGACACGAAGAAAGCAGCTCTTGAGATGCATCGTAGAGGAGTTGACCTCTTGGTATTCTGCGGCGGCGATGGAACCGCCAGAGATATAATGGATGCCGTGGACATGACCGTCGCGGTTCTAGGCATCCCTGCAGGAGTCAAAGCTCACAGTTCTGTCTTTGCGATAAATCCGATGGAAGCTGCGAGAATTGTGTTTGCTTTTCTTCGAGGTGAGTTGCCAACGAAAGAGATGGAAGTTATGGATATAGATGAAGATGCGTTTCGAGAAGGCCGTCTTTCCGCAAGCCTCCATGGATATCTGCTCACACCCTTCCGAGAATCATTGATACAAGGGATGAAGATTTCAAGCTTGCAAACCGAAAACGAGGTTGAAGCTCAAAGAGCGATAGCCAAACAGGTTATCGAAGAGATGAGAAAAAACTACTGCTACATCGTCGGTCCAGGAACTACGAACAGAACTTTGCTTGAGACCTTGGGACTGAGAAAGACATTACTCGGCGTAGATGTCATTAAGAACAGAAGTGTCATTGCTAAGGATGCCAATGAACGACAGTTGCTTCAACTGATCGAGAAAGAGGAGGCTAAGATCGTTGTAACACCCATCGGAGGACAAGGCTATATATTCGGTAGAGGAAACCAGCAGATAAGCTCCGCCGTAATTAGGAAAATCGGGAAAATAAACATTGTAGTTATAGCTACAAAGAACAAGCTCTACGCGTTGACTCAGAAAAGGCTACTAGTCGATACAGGTGACAGTAAATTGGACGAGCAGCTGAGGGGCTACATTAGAGTGATAACTGGATACAAAGAAGAAACCATAGTGAAAGTGGAGTGAATTCAATTCATACATAACCCGTTCTAGGGGTGCTGTACAACTTACAATCCTAAGCTTTTTCCAGAATCCAGCTGAAATCCTATCTGTAGCGGTCGCTCGCTCTCGTTGGCATCGCCCTGAGATCACGATCTGCCACGAGACAACCTAGTTCTCCCATAAAGCTGAGTATCAAAGAAAGGAAATTTGACAACCTGCGCTTTCGTGAACCTATCGCGGATCTTGATCTTCAAGACTTCTCCTTCACTTGAGAACTTCGGAGGAACATAACCCATGGCGATTCCTACCCCGACGGTTGGGGACAAAGTGCCACTCGTAACTTTCCCGATGACCATGTTATCCTTCAAGATTTCACATCCTAGTCGTGGTATACCTTTGTCTATCATCTTCAGTCCGATACGAATACGTTTGACACCCTCACTCTTCTGCTTAACAAGTGCGTCTTTGCCGACAAAATCCTTCTTCTCGAGCTTTACTGTAAAACCCAGCCTCGCTTCGAATGGGGTTACTGACTCATCTATATCGTTCCCGTAGAGGCACATTGCAGCTTCAAGGCGAAGGATATCTCGGGCACCTAGCCCACATGGCTCTATTCCAAACGCTTTCCCGGCATCAAGCATAGCGTTCCAAGCCTCTACAGCCAGCCGAGGATTGCTCATCGGAGAGTCCCATACGAAGATCTCGAAGCCATCCTCTCCAGTATACCCCGTCCTAGAGGCGAGACATTTCAAACCGCTCAACTTTATCCATCGGCAGCCGAACCGCGGGATCTCAGAAAGATTCTCAGGACAAAGTTTCGATAGCGTTGATTCAGCGCTTGGCCCTTGAAGAGCTAGCATCGCTACGTCATTCGAAATGTCTTTAACCTCAACTCCGAAGCTTGTTGCGTTCTGTTGAAGCCATGAGAAGTCTTTCTCACGGTTGCTCGCGTTGTAAACCATGAGAAATAAGTCACGTTCAAGTCTCAGAATAACCACGTCATCCTTTATTCCGCCTTGAGGATTGCTAATAAGTGAGTAATGTCCTCCAAACCTATCGAGGGAAGCTACATTATTGGTTGATACATAGTTTAAGAAAGTTTCAGCATTCTCGCCCACAATTAAAGCTCTACCCATATGTGAGACATCAAACAAGCCCACCCCATTTCTGACAGCCATACATTCAGCGTTTATTCCTCTGTACCATGCCGGCAGCTTGAATCCGGCGAACTCTACCACGTGTCCAAACTTCTCGTGAAATTCGATAATATGAGTCCTTGCTGCTACCATAACTAGACCAACTAGCAGTTACAGTAACAGCTATTTTACAACTCACACGTTTATAACGATTCACTGCAAGATAAGTGGAAACGGACTACGTCAGAGCGATCTTCAGCATCACTTTTCTGCCACTGGAATTATCTTTATCGTTCCAGTATCGAAATTCAGCCTCTTTCTACACTTTGGACAAATCCCACTGTACCTTTGTATTATTTCCGTCGGCGATTCAAGTTCGATGCCACTATAGAGGACTACTCCGCAATTCCCACAGGTTATGCGTTGAGGCAAATCATCACCACGGCATACTGGAGAATATACGAAATAACCAAAACATATTAAAACATTTTTAGAGTCCTTTCTTCTCAGACAGGGTGATGCGGAAAACTGTTTTTCAGGCAAAAACGTCCTAGGGAAAAATTTGGACCCTCCCGGAAGATATGTGCGCATACACAAATTCATGCAAAGAAACCGGTGAAAGTAATCACATTTCACCGAGGATCCAAACCCTCAAAAACAAACTTTCCCCTAGCGCATAAACCGTGAGAGGTTGAACTCAAAAAATGAAAGTAATCTCACCTACGGGTTGCCCCTTCTTCCTGGGAAACATAGGCGGACCAGCGGTAAGAGTGAAGCTGATTTAGCTTAGAAAGTTAAACTTCTCGGAGAAAGATCTCGAAGCAAGATTAAATCATCCGTCTGCACCCTATTGTGGGGAAGGAGCCCGCCGACTTCAAGAGGGGAGTTGAAACCCTTGGATAATGAAAGGGCTAAGGAGTTTCGATCTTTTCTTCTCCGGCGCTTCGAGGATACTATCTCTGGCATTCTAGGCGAAAAGACCAAGAACGCTTTGCTTGATCGTCTAGAGAAGAGTACGGGCCTTAAGCGTGACGAACTGATGGGCCAGACGGACATGCTAATGCGCAACCTTAAAGAAATTTTCGGTGAAAGCGCTCTTGTTTTGGAGAGGATGATAGCGAAGCAGATCTATCGAGAGCTCGACTTGGGCATTCTTCCCCAAGACTTTGAAGTCGTAATCGAACAGGCTGAACAGGCTTATATGAAGGTTAAGCCGAAACTTCTTGTAAGCCGATAGCGAAGGGTACAGCTATTGAATGAAACTGGCTTGCATGAGCTTTCTGAAAAACTGATTGGAACTGAGATTAAGGCGGAGTTGCTCCGTCTTTTTCACATGAACCCCGGCATACTTGATACGATTGAAAGCATTGCTCGAAGAATCGGCAGGATGCCGAAGGATGTTGAAACTGAGCTCTCGACGCTTGTGGAGCTTGGAGTTCTCCGCAAAGAGCGTTTCGGAAAACTCGATGTAGTAAGCTTGAACACAAATAAGGATAGAGAGATCCAGAAGAAAATTGCTGCGTTAATTGAAGGAGGCGCGAAAGGTTGAGAGCGCCCACTGGAATCTCTGAGCTCGATGCAATGCTTCACGGCGGTCTGATGCGCGGGGATGTCGCCTTAGTCGTTGGAAGCGCTGGAACAGGGAAGACAACACTTGCCCTACAATACCTGGTAAACGGAGCAACGAAGTTCAATGAGAATGGGCTCTACATAACTTTTGAGCAGATGCCGGCTCAGATCTACCGCGACGCCGTGAGCTTCGGCTGGGATATAAGGAAGCTTGAGGCTGAAGGGAAGCTTCGAGTTGTTTGCACTAGCCCGCCGGTTCTGGTTCAATTCGTTGAACAGCAGAATCCGATAGATGCTATGATAGCGGAGATAAATGCTAAGCGTATAGTGATTGACTCGATCAGCCATCTGGAAAGCTTTATTCCAGCTTCAGAGCTCCGAGGTGAACTGTACCGGCTGATCAATCATCTTAAGATGAAGGAGTTGACAAGCGTTTTCACGGTTGAGTCGCATGAGGTTTTCGGCGACCGCCTTGTGGTAACTGGTGTTGGACTCAGCTTTCTCGTCGACTGCATAATCCTCCTGAGAATCGTTGAAATTCAATCCTCATTGAAGAAGGCGCTGACTGTACTCAAGATCCGTGGAAGCAATCACGACAAGCAGCTTAGAGAGTTTGAGATCACATCACAGGGCATAAAGATTGGAGTTCCATTCAAGGACCTTGAAGGCCTCCTAACAGGAACGCCGCGAAGAACTGGTGAGGAAAGATTCGCTGAAGCCTTCGCCAAAGCAGCGAGGAAGGGGAAGTGAACCTAAGATGGTTGAGTGGCTGACCGCCCCGAACATCGTTGGAGTTATCTCAATCATACTCCAGCTTGCCGCAGCATACTACGCATATCGCTTAATGCGGATAACCGGCGCATTCCGAGCATGGGCTCTAGTGGTGCTCGCCCTATTCCTTATGGCGTTCAGGAGGATAACCGCCTTCATGGCCGTAGCTGGCTTAGGAACACAGACCATCCAAACCTTCGATCTGCTAATAACTCCATTAGCAATCTCCCTACTCTTACTCTACGGAATGTACGAACTCTCAAAGAAGTTCGAGAAGATCCTCAAAAAATAACCATTCCACTCTCACTCGAACAGAGCACAAACGCACCTCCACATCAAAAACCAGTGAAACTAATCCAAACGCCCTATTTAATCCCAACAACCCGACAGCAAAGCACGCCTTTTTAAACCATACCGACATACAGTTTAAGATTCTTAACGATATGCGCTCATCTCTCATAATCAATTTATATAGAACTGACGTGCAATAAAAAATGCTGAATAGAGGTACTTTGTAAAGGTACTTTATCTATAGCTTAGAATGTCCACGTAAATATGAGGGTTGCGAGTTGGAGGTTGAGTTGAAGCCTAACCCGCTTTATCCTGTAGAGAAGAATAATCAAGACTCTAATGTACGAGAGACTCCAAAGCCGTTCGAAAATTCGCCACGGCTCAAAAGTAAGGTTCCTATAATGTCATGGGACCCAAATCCGTCCTCATATCTCTCCTTCTCTCCTGTGCAGAGATTTGTGATCCCTAGATGCCCGCTAAGACGCCTACGACCTTGGCATCGAGCCATCAAAGGGACAACTGACGAGTACTCAGGAAGATTGCTCAACATCTTTCCTGAGTTGGCTAACATAGAGCATGAAGAAATTGAGAAAACCTTCAGGAGAATGAGAGGCAAAGAAGAGCTGGAGCTGTGAGCTCTTCTTGACTCTTGATCCTAGAAGAACCTACATTGACACAATGCTTTTTGTCTATCAACTAGCACTTCGCGAGACGAACATTAAGAATAGGCTCTCCTCCGAGTTCTTTAGAGCGGTAGAGGAGGGAGTCTACGAGGGGGTGATAACCACCTTCACATACGCCGAGTACATAGCGGTGATGAAAGAGACCTTGTCCAATAGGTTGGGAGTAAGACTTTCGCAGATGCAAATTGAAGAACTCAGGAGTGAGTTCGAGAATTTCGTCGACAGGGAAGGTATAGAAGTGCTGGATGCCGATGATCTAAGCAGCGGCCTAGGCCGCTGCGAAATCTTTAGATGGAGTTCACAAGTCGTTGAGACAACAGGAACTGTCGAAGGCGCTGATCACAAATGGCGCACTATTGGAGGCGCTGATACTATTCATGTAGTCTTGGCAAATAGGGCTGGAGCTGAACTTCTAGCAACCTTCGATGAAGGGTTTAAAGTGTTAGATGATCTCGCAGCTTTTGGATGGAGTCTTAAACCACTAATCATTCCAGAGGTGTATGAGCATGAGTGAGGAGATTCCTGCTCTTCAATTCGAGGAAGTCGATTTCGAGCCGGAGAAAGAAGTGTGGAACGTTTATGAGTTGGGAGACAGATCGATCTTGAAGATTAGAACGGTTCTTGTAAAGCTTCTGCGACCGATTAGACCGACACCCCAGAGGGAAATAGTCATCCCAGGAAGACCAAAATTGGAGACCTTGGAATTTCAAGCAAGGTTTCAGAACATAGTGGCAGTCGTCAAAGCTGTCCCGACTCTAATGGGAAAGCCAACTCCACCACTCCCTCCATCAGAACTGGCAAAGATGGAGAAGACAGAGGTTTCCTACACTCCATATCAAGAGGAATGGAATATCTACAGGCTTCCTGACAGCAACAAGATAAAGATCAAACTTGTAGTTTCATCCATATATAGAGTAAAAGGGCAATATGATGAACTAGGATATCCCATGTACCTAGTCAACTCCACGAACGCTGTAGCACCAGTCCCTAAACCTTAGATCTTCTGAGAATTAGAAGTCCTATTTAATCCCCAAAACGCAACAGCAAAACATATTTTAACTTTCTTCATCAATAGACTTGGAAGCTACAGAGCGTTGACACCCATTGAATAGAACAAGGACTCGATTGAGCAGATTGAAGTGGAGAATCAATAGATTCTTCACGAACGTGGCGTACAGGTTTAGGATACTTCGTCTACCCAGCACCAGAGCTATGAAACCGTCGACTACAATAGCAACACTTGTGATGATGGGGTTCGCGATATTCCTGCTCGCTGGAGGAATTTACGATGCGCTTGAAGCCATGGCGGGAACATCGATCGCAATCTTGGAGCAGAGAGGCGGCGGATGGACATTCGTCTATCCGGGGGATATACATAGACAAACAACTTCTGAGAGCCTAGTAGCTGGATTGTTATACTCCGTCGGAATGGTCGGATTCTATATGCTTCTTAGGAGCACGAGGCTCGCGTATAGACCGAGACAGGCATATCTGCTTCTCATACTGGGACTTCTCCTGACTGGAATGACTGTGTACTACATCACATCTCTACTTACAGGAAAGACGGGTGGAGCTTAAGGTTCTACCAGAACGTATTCTTCAACTTCAATACGTACGCTAGAGCATTTGTGAAGATATGGAACGGAGGAGTTATCAGTATAAGAATGAATACCGCTCCTAAAGTGAGATTATAAACCGGATACGCGAAAAGCAGAGCGCCAAAGATGAAATCCAGCTGATCCATTAAAGGTAGAGGAAATCCAGGGGCCAACTTCAATCTCCTCTTTACGAACGCCCCGAAAAGATCACCAGAGAGAGATCCCAGTGATATGGAAATTCCGACGAACGCAAATCCCTTGATCAGAACAAAATCCTCCACAATCGCTGCAATCGAACCGCATACGAGTCCGCTTAGAAATCCTTTAATCGTCTTATTCGTTCCGAAGATTCTTTCACCGTCGATGAACTTCCTTCCGAAGTCGATTGACTTGCCCCCACCGAAGACTGTTGGAATCGAGTTCGCGATGTACGCCGGGATCATGAAGTAGATAGCAACCATCAAATCGTTGACGGTTATTATGGTGTCCATATCTATTTGACAACTCTTAGAGTTCTAATCAATGACTGACCTCGTCCAAGCCTCTTTCAGTTAATGTATAGTAGCATCGTGCCATCTCCTTGGCGGAGGAACGGGGGTCTTCTACTATCGCCTCTCTCACATCGGCTTTTCCAGTAGGCTTAAGAAACAGCTTTACTTTGGGCCAATGGAATAGAATTCTTCTGGCAACCGGTTCGATCCTCCAACCTTGCACATCTATCGAACTATGCACTTGGCTAGTCAACATTACGCATAGATGATGTTTCAAGGCTATTTCAGCGAGATACGCTATTTGCCTATTCAATTCTCTATTCAATGTAAATGTTCTTTCCGCTGACCCCAATGACGCCCTGTACAATGAAGTGACCGTATCAACTATGATTAACTTCGTTACTTTCGTCAAATAGTTCTCAAGATCCTCAATTACGGAAGACTGATCCGAAAAGGTTTCGGGCAGAAATATGATAATCCTACGTCCTAATTCTGGGGCGTCTGAAGGAGCCAGTTGAGACAGACGTTGATGCGAAAAGGATTGATCAGCATCAACATAAATAACCTTGAAGCCCTTTCTTGCACATTCGATAGAAGTTTGGATAGCTAGAGTTGTCTTACCGGTAGTTGCTTCACCATACACCAAGCTGACGCAGTCTACTGGAAATCCGCCATTAAGCAGTTTATCAATTGATGAGCATCCGGTCGAAATGTAATGCGGCTTGTCTACCAATAGGCTACCCGCCAGAGAATATTTCATTAGATACGGTTTAAGATTATGTTAAGTCAAATTCTTCATGCTCAGCGTGAAAAGTGTTGTCAACTCTGAAGGTCAGTTCAGGAAAGACATTGCTAATCTCCGGCCCAGCGTCTGCGAAACTTGTTGAAGGGACGGCAACTGTTTTAGGAGCCCCAGTTGAAAGCGGGAAGAGAATTGTCGTCGCAAGGGAGAAACAGGTACCTATATTCATGTCTGAAGACTCGATATTTGACTGCACATTTAGCGAACGCGCAAGCCATGTGGAAGTCAACGGCAATACCATCCCAATTTCATGGAGAGAAGCAACTGATGCGATTTTAGAATTGGACCAGTCGAAGACGATCGTGATCGGTGACATAGATACAGGAAAAAGCACTTTCTGTACATACCTAGCGAATTTGACTGTTAGAAGCGGAATGGACATCTGGGTTCTCGACGCAGATATAGGTCAATCGGACCTTGGACCTCCCACAACTATCAGCTTGGGGCTTGCCAACGGGTATCTAACGGATCTTTCATCAATCAAAGTAGATAGAATGTTCTTTGTTGGATATACCAGCCCCAGCTCGGTAACTGACAAAGTAATCTTCGGAATTAGGAAACTCGCTTCTCGCGCATGCCCTCCACCTCTAGTGATAAATACAGACGGGTGGGTAGCGGATGATCAAGCGGCCAGTTACAAGGTCAAGATGATAAATGAACTTGCTCCAGATATTGTGGTAGGAATCGAGCGCCTACACGAAATAGACGCTATCTTGGATTCTGTCAATGCAATGTCGATCAGAATCCAACCACCTGACTTCGTAAAGCCAAGAAGCAGAGAACAGCGCAAACGGTTAAGAGAAAACAGCTATCGGCGATTCTTAACAGACGCCAAGACTATCACTCTTCCAGTTGATATAGTGAAAACTGTGAGTGGGACTCACTTACAGAACTACGAAAACCTCATTGTCGGACTATTGGACTGCGACGGATTCCTTCTCAGCATCGGAATACTGAAAGAAATAGATAGCAAACGGAGATCGGCAAAGATTTATTGTCCAGAACTTATCGAACCGACTTCAGTGGAGATCGGAGCAGTTCGAATTTCAGAAAGCGGAAAAGAAATAGCTGAGCTGGAAATTTGTTAGACTTCGAAAGTCTCGGTAATGTCCGCCAAATGAATTGCAAAGAATTTTAGGGAGCATCCGTTATTCATTGATTGAACTTTAATGGGCCGGGTTGAAAACGGAAATCAAGCTATGAGGTGAATCTGTTGGAGACCTTAATATTGAAAGAAGAAGACGTGAAACAACTACTCAATATGAATGAAGTTCTAAATGCCGTAGAGCAGGTTTTCAAGGAAAAGGCTTCAGGTAGAGTTCAGATGCCGCCAAAAATGTACATCTATTTCGAATCATTCAATGGCGACCTGAGAGTCATGCCTTCTTATGTTGAGGCTTTTGGCATATCAGCCGTCAAAGTTGTCAACGTACACCCTGACAATAGGCGCTACAATCTACCAACGGTCATGGCGACGATAACCTTAGTGGATCCTAAGACTGGAACGCCTTTGGCCATTATGGGCGGAACTTGGATCACCGCAATGAGGACAGGCGCCGCTAGCGGAGTTGCTACAAAGCACCTAAGCAGAAAAGGGTCAAGCAAACTCGCTTTGATCGGAGCTGGAGTTCAAGCTGTTACGCAAATAATGGCCATGGCTCAGGTTATGAAACTGGAGGAAGTGAAAGTCTACGACATAGCTGATGACGCGAAGGTCAACTTCGTAAAGAGGATGTCCCCCGAATACCCGGACATCAAGATATCTGCAACAAGAAGTATTCAAGAAGCTGTTGAAAATGCGGATGTTGTCGTTACTCTCACGCCATCGAGAAAACCCATCGTTAAGAATGACTGGATAAAACCTGGAACGCACATTAGCGCCATAGGAGCTGATGCTCCCGGAAAAGAAGAGTTAGATCCACCCGTACTCAAAAGAGCCAAGATCGTTGTGGACGATCTGGAGCAATCACGCCATAGTGGCGAGATAAATGTCCCTCTCGAAAAAGGCATAATCTCCTTGAAACAGATCTACGGAGAGTTGGGGGAAATTGTAGCAGGAAAGAAGGCTGGCAGAGCCTCCAACAAAGAGATAACAATCTTCGATTCAACTGGACTGGCCATACAGGATGCAGTGACAGCGAAACTCGCATATGAAAAAGCTCTCAAGGCAGGGTTAGGCATTAGACTCAATCTGGCGACATGACTCTAAGATAACAATGAAATTGTCTGAATTGCTACGTTTCGAGTTATAGGCGGTCAAAAAAGCTGACTTACATCCAATAAGTTCGCTAATGGCAAAGCATTTTAGGCTCATGGTCCACTGTCGTTAATTAATTGTGTGAGGTAATGTTCTAGTGTCTCGGGAATTATCGTATTCAAAAGCAATGTCAAATTTGGGAACTGAGACGGCCTTTGAAATTCTGGCCATGGCAAAAGAATTGGAGAAGAAGGGCGCTAAAGTTATCCACTTGGAGATAGGCGAGCCGGATTTCGATACCCCAGAGCACATCAAGGAAGCTGCTGTGAAAGCTCTAAAGGCAGGATACACGCACTACACGCCCGCCCCAGGAATTCTTGAGCTTAGGCAAGCGATCTCAGAGAAAGTTTCGAAAGAAAGAGGAATAGACGTTGATCCAAATCGAGAGGTCATTGTTATGCCTGGTGCTAAGCCAGGTCTCTTCACAGGGATCTTGTCAACAGTCAACCCGGGCGAAGAAGTTCTTGTCCCAGATCCTGCTTTTCCAATATATAGGTCGGTCGTTGAATTCATAGGAGCGGTAGCTGTCTCCATCCCGTTGAAGGAAGAGAAGAACTTCAGAATGGACCCGGAAGATGTTAGAAGAAAGGTCACAGCGAAGACCAAGATGTTGATCCTCAACTCTCCCCACAATCCATGCGGATCAGCTCTGCTGAAGAGTGATATCGAAGCGCTGGCTGAAATCGCTAGAGACAACAATTTGTGGGTAATGTCTGACGAAGTGTACTCCAAGATAATTTATGAGGGAAGTCATCACAGCATCGCGTCCGAGCTTGGCATGAAGGAGAGAACGATACTGATCGACGGCTTCTCCAAGACCTACGCTATGACTGGCTGGAGGCTGGGCTATGCAATCGGTCCTGCACAAGTTATCGCTCACATGGTCAAACTTCAGATAAATATTGCGTCCTGCGCTGCAGCGTTCACTCAGATGGCTGCGATTGAAGCTCTAAAAGGGCCTCAAGACGCTACGAGGAAGATGGTCCAAGAATTCGACAGACGGAGAAAAACGATCGTTTCAGGACTTAACTCGATCAAGGGAATGTCATGTAATATGCCGGGTGGCGCTTTCTACGTCTTCCCAAATGTGAAGAGACTCGGTATGAACTCGAGAGATATAATGATGAAACTTTTGAATCAAGGGCATGTAGCTACCCTTCATGGGGAAGCTTTTGGACCAGCAGGAACAGGATACTTGAGACTCTCCTACGCAACAAGCTTAGAAAACATCAAAGAAGCTCTAACTAGGATCAAACAGATAGTCGAAGAATTGTGAAGAAAACCACTCTATATTCCACTGTACAATCTATCAGCAAGGAAGCTTGGCAGAGCGTTCTGTAATATCTTACTCGCTGCTGAGTCTATATCATACTCCACCCTTTTTATCGCATAAGACAGACTGTCGTCTACAATTTCTATGATGGCGTAACTTGCTCTAGGATCGCCGTCCCGAGGTTGCCCAATACCACCGGGATTTATCAGTAGTTTCGTATCTATACGCGCATCAAATGCTATATGCGTATGTCCTAAGAGAAGAATATTTGTTTCAGCCATTTCAAGAAGACTTTTCAAAATGAAATTAGGTATCCCAGGGTATACATATTCATTGAGAGGATCTCTTGGACTACCATGATATGCTTTAAGCGTTACTTGGTTCGCAAGGAACGTAGAAGAGTATGGTAAGCTGGAGAGATACTTCATGTTCTCCATCGTCAATTGCTTTCTCGTCCATTCTATAGCTTTAACAGCGTGGTGCACAAAGTCTGAAGTATCGCCTGTGACTGTCGCGTAGTCATGATTTCCTGCAACAATGACCTGAGGCTTCATCATTCTAATTGTCTCAACCACTTCATTCGGTTCAGCCCCATAGCCCACAAGATCTCCTAGGCAAATGAGCGCATCGTAATCGTGAACAGTCTCCAGAACTACCGTTAGTGCGTCATTATTTGAGTGTATATCGGAGATCACAGCTATTCTCATTGGCCTATACCTTTCTCGCAGTTTACAATATGTTCTTTCTTCCGAAAGAGTTTACATGCCCTCTTCCCGTCAAGTGAAAGCAGTTCCCATAGAAAAGATTGTTTAATCTGAACGTCAATAATGTTTCTGAGATGTTGACTAGAGTGAGAGGTCTCGCAATTGGCTTTTCAGGAGACTCAGCTAGAAAGAGACGGCATTGTCTTTCATTTGAAGCTACTTGATCTCGAGAACGCCGTTGTTGCATTCTTTTACGAGGGCCCGATGCGATTAGGAACATTAGCTTTCGCTCTCCCTGGATTGACGGAAGCGACTGCGACTACATCATCAATTCTGTTGGGTGGAAAGTATTTGATAATAACTCGATCTCTTGCTGAAAGGATAGCAGTACTCCTCAAGAAGATGAGTTTGGTTTCAGTGTACACGAGCCTCCAAGAGACAGAGGCATTTAGAATATTCCTCAAACTGCTCGACGCTGGTATATCTCAAAGAAAGTCAACTCGTTAGTATGAAACTTGATCGTGCAGCTGAGGTTTTCCAAAGACAGTTTCCGCAGCCTTCATGACATCGTTTCGATAGCTTTCCTCCGTGTAAACTCGAACCACATTCATAAAGACTTTGAGTACATCGACTATTTTTGACAGTTCTGTGAGGCGTTGTGAGACTTTCTCTCCGGATTTCGTTTTGAGGAAAACAGGTATGTCCATGGGTTCGATTTCAATCGCATGATGATATGGTACTGATGGCAGAGAAGGAACGTCGATGCTTACGTCTTCGGAGACAACTTTCGCTTTTGTCGCTATTTCTTCTTCAATTTGCTTCCTAACAGCCTCGTTTGTAAGCACGCTAGTGAAGAGCTCATCCTTCATGAAGAAGGTTCGCTCATAAGCGCATTTTAGTAGTTTTCTCTGCTCAATGTCCTGCATTATTCCTCTAGATTTCTTGCATCGCTTCAGTATTGACCATACAACGTAGTCATCTAGGGCCAAATATGTCTCAGGCGTCTTGATCTTTTCAATATCCAACTCATCCTTAGCTTGTTCTAGAGCCTTGAGTATCATTATCTGAACCGCTCGAGCAGCTCTATGGAAATAGATCGCTCGAAAAGATTCTAAGCGGGCAAGAAGAAACGTTTCTAGAGTCGGGATCGCTGTGACATCTACAGCAAGGTTTCCGTAAAGTATATCCATCGTATATATCAAGCGGAAGATATCTACGTAGCCGTATCCAGCGCCTGTGTGGTAGGAATCTCTAACGATAAAATCCATCTTATCGACGTCAACCGAACTCCTAATTATTTGATCTAAAAAAGGGCGCTGGGGGTCACCAAGTCTCCCTACAGCAAACTTACCGATTTCGCTGGGATCAAAACCCTCAGCCTTAAGCGCCGATGAGAGTTCAGATTCAGCTATGATCCAGAATGTCATGTCCTCATGCGTTTTTCCCAAGTATTTCGCCAATAGAGGTTCGAAGAGGTGAGAGAAAGGCGCATGGCCCACATCATGAAGAAGAGCTGCCAATCTTATTCTTTGTATTTCTTGATTGCCCAAATTTATTGGAATGCTCTGAGCTAGAATTCCTGCAAGATACATCGTTCCCAGAACGTGTTCGAAACGTGTATGATTGGCTGCGGGGTAAGCATACTCAGCTCCCGAAAGTTGCCGTATTCTTCTTAACCGTTGAACCGGCTGCGTGTCTATTATTCTCCTCTCAATCTCAGTAATGCGGATATACCCGTACAAAGGATCTTTTATGAAGCCCCAATAATTGGAAACACCCTTATCTCCAGTCATTACTCGCATACTCCTCCATACCAAAGGTCTTGAAGCCTGAATCCAAACTATTCTGCGCAGCTATCTTGAACTAGTTGATTTTGGCCAATAAAATGTTGCCTTAGAACCTGTCTTGGAGACCTGCAGAACTTGGTTGAAAACGAAGCGTCGCTTCCGGTGGTTGCTGAGTTGAAGGAGCGCGGGTTGCTCCTTCGAGGGTCAAAACAGGAAATTGAGGAGTATTTGAAGGAACACAGCCACGCTTTCAAAGAAAGGTCCAATTACATTGCAGACTGGCGTTACAAGTTCAGCCGCCAAGGATCTCTAACGATAAAGAGTTTAACGGAAAGCGAGTTCAAGACGACGAAAGGCTGGAATATTCAGGAGATGAGAGAATACTTGGCTTCTCAGCATAACTGAGTAGAGTGGAAGGTAGCAAGCCAGTTCCTTTGTTGGGATCGGCTTGATTATGGTCTAGCGTTGCCGGGCAGGCACATTCAAAGGGAACTAAAGAAGTTTGGATACATATCTAAAGTGTATGACCAAGCTCTAAGCAAGACTATGTATCTAGAATATGAGCGTAGAATGCAAACTCTAACAAAAGATAGCGAGATTCCTATGGATGACCAAGATCTACTGCTATTGTCAAACAAAACAGGTAAGATAATCAAGTAGACAATATGCGAACAAGTTTCATTAGTCTGCAGAAAGAATCATCATACACGTGATAGAATGTCGCTTCACTCCGCTATTTCTCATACCTTGAAGGAAATGTCGCTGGCAGCGATCAGGAAGTCGCTAAGTATGATGTATCATAAAGCCGCTAAAAGTCACAACGCAATTCATCTATTCATTTTAGTGGCTCCGAAGCTTTTTCCATCGCCACCATTGCCGCGTAGGGGAAAGGAGTGGCACAAAAATTCAGCATTTCTAACTTATCATTCGGAAGCTTTCCATTTAGCCCATAGGTCATTTCACGAAGCTTTGACCGGTGGCTACAATGCAGCCTTCATTCTCTTGAGAGCAACGCTTGAACTCTTGATCAGAGGAGCCTTCTTCGAATGTCTAGCTCACAAGAAGTTCAGAGAGGCTTCGCCATATCTAGACCGCGAGTTGCACACCGCCAAACTCAAACGATTCATAAAAGACGTTATCAAACTTAGGCCTAGCATAGAACAGGATCTAGAAACGGCCTCTGTTGCTATGTACGACAAGCTTGAACCAATAATAGATAAGCCTGAGTTCCGAGTTCCTGTTAAGACTATGGCTATGCAACTAGAAAAGTGGGGCATCCTTCGAGGGGTGGAGAACCCGCCCCAGACTATGCTGAACCTCTATCAAATTCTATCAAAAGATGTACACGTCTTACCCGACAGAACAGACATAGGAAAAGCTCTACTATATGCGCCAAAGGATCTGTTCAAAACACCTAAACTAATGCGCAAGCAACTTGCCGAATACCTTTCTACTCTTAAAGAAGTCATGGACATCGGCATCGTTATCGAGATTAACATACTAAGAGACAATCTTGTGAAATACAAACAGGCCAAGAACTATATCAGAAGACTATTGAAAGATTGAAACTTTACATATTTGGAACTGAAGCGCACAACAAAGCTGATTCAATCAGTCGCAATAACCAGTGATTAAACGAGAAACTTCATACTCACCTACAAGCAATTCCAATTGGCTCAACCGAAACGTGATTTGCCCGTTAATCATAGGTTAATCCGGTAGCACCTTGACGATAGCGTCTGTTAGGCATGATCGCTCATTTCGAGCATGGTGAAGATAGCTATGTCAAGTTAGTGTATGCCACTAAAGTAGAAGTGTTTGGGATGATTGTCTTTGCTTAGTCATAAAGAGAAAAGACAAAATTCAACAGAAACCATATCACTTCTAGGATGCGGTCTGATTGATCACCATCTTGGGCCGAAGCCGCAAGGAAAAGGGCGACCTATTTGAAGAATTCATGCAGAAAGTACTGAATCAAGTCGGGTACTGTGATTTCAGACGGTCATCGCGGAGAACTGGCAGAGAGATGGACATTCGAGCGTGGCATAAAGTCACGCGCCAGCCAATCATCTGCGAATGCAAAGCCCGTGAAGACAAGATAGGTTCAAGCGAGATCAACAAATTCTACGGCATCTATCACCAAGAATATCAACGTGAGAATACATTGATAGGTCTACTCTTCTCTTTATCAGGTTTCAAATCAACCGCCCTCGATCTGTACGAAGAGATGGACACTGAGGTAAGAAAAAGATTCAAGCTCTTTGATGGTAACAATATTCTCGAGATATTAAGAAGTGCGGGAATAGTTGCTTCAGACGACAAGCTGGGTCATGTTCTGCGTATGCGATTAAAACATCCTCTAGACGATAGATTTCTTGCACACACGAGAAGCGGTACATATTGGGTACAACTTCTTAAGACTGAAGGAAAGGTAACACACTTTGCCGTAGTAGACGGCCAAGGTCAGGACGTACCTAAATATATCTGCGACGAACTGGCGAATTTAGAACCTAAACTTTCCGGTTTGGAACATCTGGATTTGCAAGTCAGATCTAAGACCCTCCGCTACCTTCTGGACGGGCAAGACAAGATCATCGAACAGATTTCTGATGATGTCGGAGAGTCAAAGGATAGTGTACGCTTGGCCTTGGAAGATCTGATCGCAGAAGGTAAGGTGCGTTTGGACGAGAAAACTGGAAGGTATAGCATACCAAGAGACCTTAGAGTGTTTCTTTCCTTAGCGGAGGAATTCCTTGGGAATGAGGAAGAAGTTTCGTTCTTCCTCTCAATGTACTGCAAGGAAATGATGGATATGAATCTCGTGAATCTTATCGAGCAGAGGTTTAGATTGGAATTGGAACTTGATCAAAGAAGGACGCTGCTGAGACTTATCTCCCTAACTCCTTCAGGTTTACGCGAATCATTGTTCGGTTCAACCGAAGTGTTTCAGACACTACACGAACATATTCAGCAGTTAGCCATCAGAGGTGAAGACTACAAGAAACTCAAGAATCTTGCATTGAGCCAATTCCTAGCGACTCTACTTAGAAAGCTGATTGAAGACTCGGGTAAACCACACTCGAAAGAGATTCTTCAAGACAGGGAAATCAGAGGATACAGGACCCTTTTGTCCGTGAATTTTGCCACGCGGAAGGAAGCATTTTTGTCAGCAGAAGCCGGGGGCACAGTTATGATATTTCCCGCAAAGGGAAAGATCTCCGCTGGTCAACTAGTATCTCCCACCAGTTTCGATCTATGTATCGAGGAGGGCCTTATTCTGGCCAATCTCGAAGATCATTACGAAGCAATCAAGTGCTACGACATGGCCATCGAACGCTTAGACGACGGCAACAAACTGAAAGTTGCTTGGAACAATAAAGGTCTTTCAATGGTGCATCTAGGCAGATTTGATGAAGCAATCGCGTGTTATGACAAGGCCTTGGAAATAGACGACAGATTAAAAGAAGCTTGGTACAACAAAGGCCGAGCCTACACTTTCAAGCAAGAAGACAGGAATGCAATCAAATGCTATGAAAAAGCTTTGGAGATAGACCCGGAGTACGAGAATGCTAGGCGAGCGAAAAACGAAACTCTGACGAAATTAAGGAATTTGAATGAAAAGACTTCCTAGATCTGCCGAACCGTCTGGCTGGGTAAGTGTGGGATACTCTCGCCCAGTCAGACATAACAGATCTCGATGCAGGCAAAGGAGAAAACCCTTCCATTTGAAAACGCCAGAGTATCTCGTATTCAATAGGGGTTCGCCAACCTGTCCTAACTTTAAATACTCAATATAAATATCAAGGCAGCCGCATTGCAAAAAAGTTAAGTTTGCTATTTTCTGCAATAATACCATGCCCTCAATCGATCCCGCAATCCTAAAGGCCACATGGATTGGATTCGTGAATCCGTTTACGATAGTGCTTCAGAACGTTCGTTGCCATATATGAATGTTCGCTATTAGCGAACGGGAAGGAACCGGCCTACATTTCTTAAGAATGTGTTTATTCTCATGTGTACATCGGAGCTGATGTCTGTTCCAAAAAATCGTGAAACGGCAAATACTCCATATGAGTCTATGGTTTTGAAAGCTTGATCTATTCTACTTAAGCTGAGTTGCATTATGTTTTTCTCTTTGGTTAATAGCCTTGTCTTTTTGACTTGATTCAGGTAGATTTCCGATGCATTAGTTGGATTGCCGCCGCAAAATCCGCTTATAGCATAGATGTCATAGCTGTCTTTGTCGACTAGGCGAGGCAATGCTAGGCCTTTCATTGTTAAGGCTCCAACTATGTTTGCCACGTTGATTGTAACTCTTGTTTGCCCACCCCTTGGCAGTGTTCCCCCCATTTCGTTTTCATACCGAAACTTGAAAACAATGCTGGACCCGTCAATCAAACAAGCCGCTAGATCTTCTTGTACCTTAATGAGTGGAGGCACCTTCTTTATAGCTTCAGGCTCGGTTAAGAAATCAATGCCTATGCGGTATTCTTTCTTGTCCAGAGGTGAAACAACGTTTTTCTCAAAACGGAAAGGATTGGTTGTTTCCTGATAGTCAAGTCTTTCCACTATTTTTCTTATGCTTTCATACTTCACCATTACTGATGGCTTGAGTACAAGGTCTATGTCTTTCGAACCACAGTGGTCGAAGTATTCTTTGGTGAGGAAGTATGGTGCCCATCCTCCTGCAAGGACAAAGTCGTTTCTATAGGTGTTGAGGGCTGAGCAAAGCTCGACCAGGGCTGATTTAGAGGCTTCTGTTTGGGTTCGGTCATACATGGTCATTGACCGCCAACGATGGCTTTTCCCCATTTTTCTACTATTCGCTCATATAGGTGTTCAGCTGCCTCTAACCCTCTGGCCGGATAATTGTAGAGGTCTACGAATAGTTGCACATTAGAAACTATGTTGACTCTACCTATTTCTCGGTAAGAAATTTGAATATCAACCGTTTGTTGGCCATAAAACACTCCTTCATCGTAGGGGATGACAAACTTGACGTTGCCTCCTTTAGGGATTGGTTGAAGATTGAGGGTTTCGGCTAGCTTTGTTGCTTCGTCCTTTTTCTTGGCGTAAATGTGTATGTCAACTGGTCTTACGTGGGGAGCAATTAAAGATGCGCCAGCTAGAGCTGTCAACGCGTAGTTTTGGCTACTGATTTGAGCCAATTGCTGGATGAAACGATCGACTTCCCTTTCAAAAGTGTAGTATTCAAGAAAGGTGTTTATTCTATCGTATTGGTGATAAGCTGCCCATCTTTTGAGCAGGACTGTTGGATTAACCGTTCTTATTTTGTAGTGCTCAGTACGTGTTACATGTCCGAGGTTGATGAGCGTTGATATGACAGCATGGGCGTATCCTGGAGAAATCTCGACCTCCTCAGCCAACCCCCTAATTGTCCAGCTCTTTTGTGGATCAATTAGAAGTACTCTTAACGCCCGTGTGGCTTTTGGCTCAAAGATGTTGTGTACCAGTCGCATGTCTTCTCAACTGTTCGCTACGTTATATAAATGTTCGCTACTAGCGAACAAGTCTCAGATAGAGGTTTGATTTTGGCGCGTAAGCAATGGCGTCCTCACTTGCTGCCGGCTGTAATTTATTGGAGTAAGGAAGTGCAAAACCTTCGAAATTTGCATTTCCTTACTAGGCGAAGGCATACAAGGAAAATTAGCTCTATTCCGCCACCAAAACGAGCAACAAGTTCCTCGAATCCTCAAAAATTGACCGTTTAGCCAAAGGACCTTTCAGAGGGCTTCTTCTCGCGCCGTCTATGCGGACCACGCAAGAGCTCTGGTGATATCGTCGGATAGGGTTTTGTAACCCTCGCCTCTAGGCCAGTTTGAGCTCTGCACATCGAGGTAGGAATCGATAGAGATCTGAAGCTCCGGATTGACCAGAAAAACACGCACAACCCTCGAAGCCATAGGCGAGAAGACATTCTGCACACTAATCAAAAAACAGCTTACCATCCTATCCCTCGACTATATATACTATCCCTAAAAGGGATAACTGCGGGATTCAGAAATAAGAGAAAACGACTTTGCAGAAATAGAAAACTCTAGGGTCATTTGCTTCTTGAAGAACCTGACACGCCTGAAGGAGAAAACCCTTCTATTTGAAAATTATCTTTTATGAAACCCCAATACTGAGAACTCATACATCTCGCCTAGTCGGATCTAACAGATCTTATTATCATTCTATATGCCCTTTACATGCGAAAGATTGCACATAAGCCTTTACTGAGGAGTTAAAGCAGCCTACAGTGTCCAATCTGTTTTTAACTTAGAGATTATTCCTTAATTTGAGTTGGCTATGGACGACTTGGAACTGGCAGAAAATGAGCTGAAGTCGAGGAACGTGAATCTTGTCATTGTTAAGAATGGCGCAGTTCTATATCAAAGTGCGGCCTCTGGCATGAAGGGCCTCCTCCAAGCTATAGAGGAGTATAATGGAGACCTTGCTGGAACAGCGGTGGCAGATAAGATTGTTGGACGTGCCGCTGCGATGCTTTGCGTCTATTCCAGGGTAAAATCTGTGTTTGCAATAACTATGACTGAAGGCGCTCTAAGACTTCTGACGAACAACCAAGTTGCCAATAAGTTCGAAAGGTATGTGCATAAACTGATGAACAGTCAAGGTACAGACATCTGCCCCTTTGAAAAAGCGATCAGAGACATCGACGACCCTAAAGAAGCTTTCAAAACATTGAGGTCTCTCGTCACGTGAGATCTCACGTTTTATTAGAGCCTTGGACGACTCTGCAGATGCTGAATCATTTTTTATACGAGGCAGTCTTTAAGGGATATCGAACCAAGGATGAAGAATCTTGAGCGGTACTTCTGATGGCGTTTTTATAGTCATCGATGGGATTGATGGTTGCGGGAAGACGCTACACTCAAGATCTCTATGCGTGGATTTACGCAGAATGAATTATGACGTCAGATATACCGCTGAGCCAAGCCAAGGATTCATCGGCAGATTCATCAGGCACAAGATCCTTTTGGAACAGAAGATTCCACCGGAGATGGAGGCCCTCCTTTTTGCCGCAGACCGATTCTCGCATCTTCAGCGTGAAGTTCTTCCTCTCCTCAAGGCTGGAAATATTGTTGTTTCAGACCGCTACTTCTACGCTTCGCTGGCATATCAAGGCGCGCAAGGTGTGAGTTTGGATTGGATCAGAAAGGTCAACTATTTCGCTCTAAAACCTGACGTTGCAATTTATCTAGACGTTCCTGCTGAAGTAGGGCTGTCTAGAATTAGACGACAGAGAACTGTCTTAGAGAAACTTGAGCTTGAAAAACAAGTAAGGCAAATCTATCTACAACTTGTAGAAGAAGGGGAGCTCTCCATAGTTAACGCGACAAAACCTATCTCCAACGTGAAGAGAGAAGTTTTGTCCATAGCTCTACAAGCGATCAGGAAAAAGATGGAGAAGAATAGGTCTCACGAGAGTTAAACTGCCCTCATTTTCTCTATCTTAAGTTCGTGCTCGTTTCTTTTTCCTAACTCGTCGTTGATTCTCTTAACTAACATTGTTATTACTTCATCAGGGTTCAACCTTCGTATACCTTTCTCATGAAACAATTGAATTTCCATCTGATCTTCAAAGAAGAGATGCCGCACAACATACTTGTCACAATGCAAAGAGTGCCTCATGTCGTCTTTGATTCTATACCTGACGGTCAAGGAATAGTCAAATGTCGAGAATTCGCCTCGAACTCTTAGATATTCAATTAATCTTCTCTTCATAGTAGGCTTTAGACTTCTAAAACTCGATCCTTCAGCTATTCTCACTTCAAATCTAGTCTCTCCCGCAAAGTAGCCGGATCTATCAGCTATACTTAGCGCCGTTTCAATCCTTTCCATATTCACTTTAGAAATAGCTTGTATAACGCATTCTTGAAGAACCATCACGTTCACATCATGTGTCAATATGACATCGCCGTGAATCAGAGCTGGAAAACTCGAGTAGATTCCAAGAGAGACCGGTATTCTTTCTACAGCGCTCTCTGACGACATGCTCTTAACCGAAACCAGCGTTTCGCCTTAGTTATATCGGTTGCCTTGCTATGCCAAAGCCGATTACGATTCTCGTTATTAAGGTATCGAAAGCAAACCCGTTCTGTTCTAGATCAGCTAGGGCGAAGATTCAAGATTGCAACAATTACCATAGCCCCTACCACAACAATATAAATGGGGTTGCTTGAGCCTCCGGTCAGACTATTGATGAGGAGCAAGACTATTCCAAAGATGAGGGGGCTAAGCCCGAGCAGCCCTTCCTTCACCCATGACAATTCCGATCAGATCTGCGAACTGGTGTAAGCCATATTTATGAATTGCGGCGACCTATGTGTGGCATATCAGCCTTAGGATCTCCAACTGACAGGAAAGGGGGCCTCCGAGCGAATATTCTAAGACACATAAGCCCCAACTCAGCGGTATGCGGATCGCCACATGAAAAGCCCTATATAGATGTGTAAAAGCTATGTCATCTTGGAAATTTTGGTGATAGACATGTCTGAGCAGAAAGGGACGGAAGAGAAAGTAACTAGACGTGGTTACATGAAGTATGTCGGCGGTATCGTCGTGGTTGCAGTTGTAGCTGCTGCTGGATACGGCATCTATGAGGCGACCAAGCCTCCTCCAACAAAGCCTTCACCTACAGGTCCTGTTTCTGGAGCTACGGTTTCAGAGAGAGCTATCAACGGGGTGAAGCAACTCATCGATTCTGGAGTTGTCCCTAAGGGCGCTACGATAAAGATCTTGCATGTAGCTGGGTCAAAGAGTAATTTTGAGCCTTTCTTGGCGGACTGGGAGGCGAAGACTGGAACGAAAGTCGAATTGGTCACGGTTGGCAGCGAACCGGATGTATATACAAAGGCGATGGCCGAAGCAACAGCCAAGACAGGGGAATATGACGCAGTCACTGTCTTCAGTACATGGATGGGTGACGTCGTCGAGGCTGGTTTAGCAAAGGATCTTGATGCTTACTACGCGAGATATAACCCTGAGTACGGCACACAATATCCAGAGAACACGCCGATTATGCCCTTAGCAGACTATACGACGATGTACAAAGGGAAACGCTACGCTGTAGACTTGGACGCTGATGTCTTCACATTGACTTACAGAAAAGACCTCATTGAAAACCCGGACTACGCCAAGGAATTCAAATCAAAGTTTGGATACGATTTGAAGGTGCCTGATACTTGGGAGGAAACCAGGGATGTATGCAAGTTCTTCACGGAGTTGGATCTGAAAGCTCCTGACGGCGAGAAAGTGTACGGCGGATACTTCTATGCTGATCCGGGTTGGGCAGCCTTCACAACTTGGTTCTGCATCTTCGTATCTAAGGGAGGAATCGTATTCAGCCCAACTGATATGAAGGCTATGGTAAACACTCAAGAAGGTGTAGATGCGACGAAAATAATGGTAGACCTCGTGCCCTACATGCACCCCGAC
>Ga0315314_1000921_pt1 | contig 28622 bp, 31 predicted proteins | sample TDP9_MG_FD_203631 | JGI IMG/M metagenome (GOLD analysis project Ga0315314, IMG submission 203631) | Freshwater sediment microbial communities from Lake Towuti, South Sulawesi, Indonesia - TDP9 | ecosystem: Environmental > Aquatic > Freshwater > Lake > Sediment | place: Indonesia: South Sulawesi... | reverse complement strand
AAAGACTCTGCGACAAGATTAGAAGAAATAGAGACAGGATCGTAAGAGTGGAGAGAATAATGCTTGATGACGCTAAGGCATGCGTTATCGCTTATGGAAGCGTCGCAAGATCAGCTCTCGCAGCGGTTAATAGAGCTAGAAGACAAGGCTTGAAGGTGGGCCTTCTAAGGCTTATAACCCTATGGCCTTTCGCGGAGAAGGAAGTTGAAGAAGTTGCCGGTGAAGTTGACAGATTAATTGTTGCAGAGATGAACTGTGGACAGATACTTAGAGAAGTCGAGAGGAGAGCAGATTACCGGAAAGTAGCCTTCCTATCGAGGCTCGGCGAGGACCCTCATACGCCTGAAGAGATTCTAGCTCAAATAAGGAGGGTAGCTGGATGACGCTGGAAGCTCATCCGCTAGAAGAGTTCACTCGAAAGGGCATGATACCGCACATTTGGTGCAATGGATGTGGAGATGGAATAATCCTCAGCGAGTTCCTCCGCGCTCTCCGTGAATTGAACTACGATATGAATAAGATTGTGATAGTATCAGGGATAGGGTGTATCGGTAGAATATCAGGCTATATTAACGCGGATGCGTTTCACACGACGCATGGCCGTCCAATAGCGTTCGCAGTAGGCGTCAAGGCAACAAGACCTGACTTGAAAGTTGTAGTAATAAGCGGTGATGGAGATCTCTTCTCGATAGGAGGAAACCACTTCATACACGCAGCAAGAAGAAACATCGATATGACCGTGATCTGCTCAAACAACTTCAACTACGGCATGACTGGAGGGCAATCAGCCCCAACCTCCCCGCTAGAGGCTTATACGACGACAACGCCATACGGCAACATCGAACATCCATTCAACCTAGTTCATCTAGCAGCAGGTTCAGGCGCTGTATACGTAGCCCGCTGGACCACTATTCACATCAGATTGCTGCGAGAGTCTATGAAGAAAGCTTTGAAGAAGCGTGGATTCACCTTCATCGAAGTTCTCTCGCCATGTCCTGAACAGTACGGAAGGAGAAACAGGATGCCGAACCCCATGGACTCCATGGTGTGGTTCCGTGAGAAGAGTGTGATTCGACATCGGATCGACCCTCTGAAGGCTGAGATAACGCCGCACGAGATAGTTGTCGGAGAGTTCGTGGACACAGAGAAACCGGAGTTCACAGATCTCCTTCAAAAGCAGATTCAATCGATTCAAATGAGATTGGAGAAGGAGGGGAGATTAAGCGATGTCCCGCTTTGAGATTAGAATGGCAGGGCTTGGTGGGCAAGGGATAGTTCTAGCAGGAATAATCATCGGGACAGCCGCCTCCATATACGGAGGGAAGAATGCGACTCAAACCCAATCGTATGGCCCTGAAGCAAGAGGAGGCGCCTGCAAAACTGAGATAGTGATCGGGGAAGAGGAGATAGACTACCCAAAGGTTGAGCAGCCAGATATCATAGCGGTCATGTCTCAAGAAGCATACAACACGTACATAGGAGAGATCAAAGAGAACGGCACTCTGCTCTACGACTCTGATATGATTCTTGAGACGAGGCCGATGAATAAGGTGAGCATATATAAACTGCCGGCTACTCGAATCGCTGAGCAACTCGGGAAGAAGATAGTTGCGAACATGGTTATGTTAGGCGCGATCATAGCGATAACCAAGATAGTTGACAATCAATCCATCGAGAAGGCTATCGCTAAGAATGTTCCCCGGGGAACAGAGAAGCTGAACATAGAAGCGTTCAGGCGTGGCTATGAGTACGCTATGAAACGCTTGGAGGAGAAGCAGACTGAAATCAGAGCCTAGAATAGGCGTATACATCTGCCATTGTGGAACGAACATAGCTGGGGTAATAGACGTTGAAGCATTGAGAGCTTACGCTGAAAGTCTCCCAAACGTTTCCGTAGCGAAAGCATACACCTACGTGTGCAGTGAACCGGGCCAGCAAATGATCAGAAAGGACATACGGGAGAAGAAGCTCAACCGAGTCATCGTAGCTGCATGCACACCATCACTCCACGAACCAACATTCAGAAAAGTCTTGGAAGAGGAAGGACTAAGCCCGTATCTTTTCGAGATGGCGAATATAAGAGAACAGAACACTTGGGTGCATACGCAAACACCGAAAGAAGCGCTTGAGCTGGCTAAAGCTCAGATAAGAATGGCTCTTGCTAGAGCTGAGAAGCTGGAAGAACTTCATCCGAAAGAAGTCGAGATAGGAAGAAACGCTTTGATAATAGGGGGAGGGATCGCCGGGATATCTGCAGCGCTCGACCTAGCAAACGCAGGCTTCAATGTCTACTTGATCGAGAAGTCTCCAACGATAGGCGGAAGGATGGCTCAATTAGACAAAACCTTCCCGACGATGGACTGCTCCTCATGCATTCTAACGCCGAAGATGGTTGAGGCTGGGAGACATCCGAATATCAAATTGGTAACCTACGCTGAAGTTAAGGATGTTCAAGGGTACGTCGGAAATTTCAAAGTTAAGGTTCTGAAGAGGCCGAGATATGTTGACGAGAAGAAATGCACCGGCTGCGATGAATGCTCAAAGGTTTGTCCAGTTGAGATTCCGGACGAGTTCAACGCAGGCCTCAGTTGGAGAAAAGCAATATACATCCCTTTTCCTCAAGCTGTTCCCCCAGCCTACGTTCTCGACGACAAGAATTGTCTAGGGCTTACGCCTCTCGCTTGCGCCAAGTGCAAGGAGGTCTGCGAACCTGAAGCGATAAGCTACGATCAATACCCTACAGAGATCAACCTGGAAGTTGATACAATAATAGTTGCTTCAGGATACGAGCCTTACAACCCTATCGTTGATGAAGAGTACAATTACGGAGTTTACCAGAACGTTTTGACAGCTCTAGAGATGGAACGAATTTTGAACGCTGCAGGCCCAACTTCAGGAAGAATATTGCGGCCTTCAGACTTGAAGGAGCCGAAGAGCGTCGCGTACGTTCAATGCGTCGGTTCAAGGAACGAAAGGAGGAACATTTACTGTTCAAGGATCTGCTGCATGTATGCAGCCAAGCAAGCGAGGCAACTGAAGGAGAAGCATCCCGGCATGGAGGTCTACGTCTTCTATATTGATGTACGTGCTTTCGGAAAGGGGTTCGAGGAGTTCTATGAGAAGACATGCAGAGAATACGGGGTTCAATTCATACGGGGGAGAATCGCTGAGATAGATGAGGATACTGAGACGAAGAACCTCACAGTGAAGGCTGAGGATACTCTACTCGGTAGACCGGTTGAACTTGAAGCTGATATAGTGGTACTCTCAGTCGGGGTTACACCCGGCCAAGATACAAAGGCGATACAGAACATACTGAAGATCCCGATTGGAGCAGACGGATTCTTCTTGGAAGCGCATCCCAAATTGAGGCCTGTAGATACAACTGTTGACGGAATATTTCTATGCGGAACCTCAGCCGGCCCAAAAGATATTCCAGACACAGTATCTCAAGCTAGAGCGGCTGCATCAGGAGCTACCGCTCTGATGGCCACGGGAAGATACGTGATCCAGCCGTACTTCGCTTCGGTTGATGAACCCCTCTGCGGTGGATGCGGAATATGCTTACCGCTATGCCCTTTCAACGCAATAGCCCTCGAAGAGAAAGTCGCTAAGATAAATGAGGCTCTCTGCAAAGGATGCGGCGTCTGTGCAGCAGCTTGCCCTGCAACCGCTATAAAAGCCAACCACTTCACCGATGAGCAGATTCTCAGCCAAATTGAATCCGCCTTATCAAGGTAGGTCGAGACGATGCTTGGAAAATTCGAGCCCTACATATTCGGTTTCCTCTGTAACTGGTGCGGATACGCTGGCGCAGACCTAGCTGGAACGAGCAGAATACAGTACCCACCAAACCTTAGAGCGATAAGGCTGATGTGCAGCGGAAGAGTTGACCCCGCATTCATCTTGACCGCGCTTAAGAGAGGTGCTGACGGCGTCCTCGTCGTCGGCTGTCATCCAGGCGACTGCCACTACATAAACGGAAACCTCAGAACAGAACGCAGAGTTGCGCTTCTAAAGAAGATGCTGAGCGATCTAGGATTGAACGATAGAAGAGTTAGACTTGAATGGATCTCAGCCTCTGAAGGGGAGAGGTTCGCAGTCGTCGTAAAGGAGTTTGTCGAAGAGATACGTGCACTAGGACCTAATCCGCTTGAGGGAGAGATGAATGAAACTTAGAATCGCTTTGGAAGGGTTAGGGGCATGCGCAGGATGCGAAATCGCTATACTCGACCTACACGAGGAAATCTTATCTCTACTAGAAGATTTGGAAGTCGACTACGCTCCCATCTTGATGGACAAGAAAAGTCTGAATGACAATGTTGATGTCTTACTTTTGAGCGGCTCTGTCAGAAACAAACATGATGCTGAAGAAGCGGTGAGGCTGAGTGAGAAGGCCAAGATCACCATCGCTTTCGGCTCATGCGCATCTTTCGGAGGCATCCCTGGACTAGCAAACCTGTACGCGACTAGAGAACTCTTAGAGCGAGCCTACTTGACTACAGAGAGCACCGACAACAAAGAGAGAACTCTGCCTTCAGAAGAAGTGCCGCCGATTGAGCAGGTTATCAAGCCTCTCAAAGAATGGGTTGAGATTGACTATAACATTCCGGGATGCCCTCCCCAACCAAAGTTGATCAAAGAAATCTTTCAGATGCTTCTGAATCGAAAGCCTGTCACGCTATCAAAGAAGACTGTATGCGATGAATGCGACTTGAAACGAGAAGAGAAGAAGATAAAGAGGATCTTGAGGTGGGGGGAAGGCGAACCCGACGGTAGTCGATGTCTACTGGAACAGGGCTACTTTTGCGCTGGTCCCGGGACTAGAGCTGGTTGCGAAGCAAAATGTCTAACGGCAATCATGCCTTGCCGCGGATGCATGGGCCCACCTGAGAATGTCACCGATCAAGGAGCCAGAATGGTCAGTGCGATCGCTTCAATAGCAGCAATCGACGAGAAGGATAGAGTCGATCCGAAAGAGCTAGCGACTATGTTCAAGGATGTTGTAGGAAACCTCTACAGATTCACTCTGCCTTCTTCGATCATCTCGAGGAAAGTGCTTGAGAGGAAGAGCAAGTGAAGCATCGCACCGTTACTATAGATCCGGTGACAAGGATAGAAGGCCGAGCTAAGATAACGATATGGCTAGATGGAAGAGGCGATGTCAAGGACGCGCACTTCACCGTCTTCGACTTGAGGATGTTTGAGAAATTCTTGGAAGGGAGGCCGGTTGAAGAGGTTCCTCAAATAGTTACGAGGATATGTGGAATCTGCCCAGTCTCACATCACTTAGCATCAGCCAAAGCATGCGACATGCTCTTCGACGTGGAACCGGCTGAGACAGGAACCTTGATTAGAGAACTTATGCATATGGGCCAGTATATACACAGCCATTCACTGCACTTCTTCTTCCTAGCCGGACCCGACTTCTTTACGAAAGGAAGAGAGCAGGGGTTGCTCGCTTTGATGAGAGAGAGACCTGACCTAGCTAAGAAAGCTATTCAAGTGAGGAAAGTTGGCCAGAAGATCGTTGAGAAAACTGGCGGAAGAGCGATACATCCTGTAACAGCACTACCAGGCGGCGTCACGAAGAGGCTGAGCAGGAAAGAAGTTGAAGAGATGGCGGCTGATCTATCCAGCGTCGAGAAAGATCTCCGCGAGCTAGTCAAAGCATGCAAGGAAGGTCTGCTTGATAGAAAGAAGCTTATGCTCAACCTTGACTCGCAAAGTTCCTACTACAGTTCCCTCTCGAACAATGGAGATCTCAACCTCTACAACGGCATGGTAAGAATAATAACGCCGGAAGGCAAGATCGCTGAGGAGTTGAGCCCAAACAATTACCTAACTCACATAGGAGAACATGTCGAACCCTGGACCTACATGAAATTCCCATTCTACAGGAAGGCTGGTTGGCCTGAAGGCGCGTATAGAGTCGGCCCTTTAGCGAGATTGAATGTAGCTGAAAGAATACCGACGCCGGAAGCAGATCGGGAGTTCAATGAGTTCAAGGATGAATTTGGGAAGCCAGCGCACAATACTCTACTCTATAACTGGGCAAGATTGATTGAGCTTTATTACGCGGTTGAGAGAGCGAAAGAGATAGTTGAGAATGAAAAGATAGATGCGAATGATGTACGGCGCGCATTCAACATTAAGGGAGGGCAGGGGATAGGCGTAATCGAAGCGCCGAGAGGAATGTTGATTCACCACTACGCCGCCAATGATGAGGGGATTATCGAAAGAGCGAACTTGATCGTCGCAACCACGCAGAATAATACGCATATAAACCGAAGCGTTCGCGATGTAGCGAAGAGAATGATAGAGTCTGGAAGAATAGATGAGAGAGTCCTCAACGACATTGAGGTTGTAGTACGAGCATATGACCCATGCCTATCCTGTTCAACCCATACGTCAGATCAAACGAATCTTGAAGTCACCATTCTGAATGAAGACGGTGAACCTTTGAAGGTCCTCAAAAGGTAGATGGAAAAAATAAAAGCCGTCTCGATAGACCATTCATGATGGAGAAGACCTTCATGCTAGTAGGGATAATGGCTGACACACATGACTGTCTACCGATGATAGAGAAGGCTATAAACAAGCTGAACAAAAGCAACGTAAAATTGGTTCTGCACGCAGGCGACTACTGCGCACCTTTCACAGCCCCACTATTCAAAAGACTCAATTCACGCCTCATAGGTGTTCTCGGCAACTGTGACGCTGAAAAAGATCTGCTCAAGAAAAGGTACTCTGAATTTGACAAAGAGATTCGCGGAAGATTCGCTGAAGTGGTTGTGGGCAGATTGAAGATAGCGCTTCTTCACGGTGAAGATCAAGAACTATTGAAGTCGCTCATAAGATCCAAAGCTTATCAAGCCATTGTTCACGGCCACACTCATAAATTAAGAATCCACCGGAAAGATAGCACGGTCGTTATCAACCCCGGGGAAGTCTGCGGATACTTGACTGGAAGAGCGACAATAGCAATATTGAATACATCAACAAGAAAGGCTAGAATCATCGATCTGAAATGAAGAATGGAATCATCATGTTCAAGAGGGCATAAACTCCTGATCGATCTTCAGCCTATGAGCCAACAGTACAAATTCTCAATTGACGCTCTCAAGAGCCTGCAAAGCGTCTACGGCAGCGACTTGGAGAGAGTCGTTCAAGCACTGAAGACGCCTGGCAGAAGATACTACTTTAGAGCGAATACGATCAAGGCTTCTCCAGATGAAGTTGCTGAAAGATTCAGGAGAAGAGGCTTGAAAGTAAAGAAGCATCATGCGATAGAGGAAGCTCTCTACCTCGATATTGAAGGCCCCTTCGAAATTCCAACCCAGAAACAGAAGATTGTTGTAGACAAGTTCACAGCGGAATCTGTTCTTCAAGGAGCCCATGTCTACGCTCCAGGCGTTGTGAAATGCCAGAAGATACGTCGTAACCAGAAAGTTAACGTCTTAGACGATCAAGGACAACAGGTTGCATCAGGCATCGCAAGAATGAATGAGACTGAGATCCTTAAACACAGGCATGGGCTAGCTGTTGAAGTCGCATCCTCGCGCTACAAAGTTCCAAGCCTCAGAGAGACAGATGAGTTCCAACTTGGACTCCTGTATCCTCAATCCTTCCCAGCGATACTGACAAGCCGTATCCTCGACCCGCATTGTAACGAAGAAATAGTAGATCTGAACTGCGCGCCCGGAGGAAAACTCTCTCACATCAGCGGATTGATGCAGAATACAGGCCGCATTATAGGAGTTGACAGAAACAAGCAGAAGATCTCAAATGCAAGAGAAACCATGAAGAGACTCGGATGCACCAACGCGACTTTAATCGCCCAAGACGCAAGATACTTCGACGTCGACTTCCCAGAAGTGAAAGCTGACAGATGCATCGTCGATCCCCCATGCAGCGCACTCGGCATCCTGCCGAAACTCTACGAATACACATCGACAAGCGAGATCCAAGCTCTTGCGAAATATCAAAAACAGTTTTTGAAAGTCGCGTCCAAAATAGTCAAACCCGAGGGCATAATTGTCTACAGTGTTTGCACAACCACAGTCGAAGAATGTGAAGCAGTTGCACAGTTTGCTCTCGAAAATTACGGATTAACACTTGAGCGACAAGAAATGTTCTTCGGCGAACAAGGCTTCAAGCTATATCCTTCAGCCGAGTTGACACAAAGGTTCCACCCCCACAAACATGACGCAGGCTACTTTATCGCACGTTTCAGAAAGACCGGATGAATTACCGTCGCTCCCCAGAAACCATTCTCACATCTAGACGATCTCTCCTTAGCTTAGACGAGCTGTATGCATTGGCCGGCTTCACCTGCCAGTAGACCCGGCTTTCAGCCTAATCCATAAACCGTCCTGAGCCCTCTCCATCGCCACCTTCACATCTCTGCCGTGAAGCTCCGCTATCAGATCGTTGAATCTGGAAGGGATATCAAGATAGTAACGCTCATATCGATACTGCTTCTTCTTGTAAGAACGCTTCAAGATCCTTCTCCGAACCTTGACCATGCTTCACTCCAATTGAACCTAAGCTGCTTCAAGGATAAGCATGAGAGAGGAGAAAAAATGTTTAGAGAGCATCAGTTTGCTTTTGCGCGAAAGAACTTGCGCCAAATCGTTTTTCCATGCAAAAATCTATACCGCAAAAACATGGCTGAAATCTCGTTAGAAACCGTCGTCTCGGCCCATCTAGTCGATTTGATTTATTAGATCCGAACGCTAGAATTTCTCGCTAGACTCATTTTTCCATGTAAGAAGATTTTCTCCTAGAGACGATTCGCGGAGATAGGGACTCACGATCTTGTGTATAAGACTAATTTTCCAGAATTGATTTTTCTGAATCCAGTTCGAGTCTTGATCATTATGGTCTTCTATTCTACTCAATGTTATGAATGCTCTAGGCCTTGCGTCCGTAGACTCTTGATAGCTTACGTCTGGCAGAAGGTCGGAGGCCTCTTCGTCCATCTCGAGAGTATGCGGGTCCTTGATGCTCTAGATTTCGTTGAGAAGGGAGTCGACCTATTCGATGAACAAGAAGGCTGAATTGAGAAAGCGTGGAAGACCTAGGGTGTCAGAGGAATCTTTGAAGAGGAAGAAGTCTTGTGGAGCGGTCTCCGTAAGCCTAGATCTGGATTTGATTAAGATTCTCAGAAGGTTGAGGCGTGATTTAGGGGAGCCTACTTTGAGTGGAGTTGTTCGCAGGTTGATGAAGGAACGTTTAGCTGAGCTTGGGCTCCTCGGAGAGGAGGCGAAGAGAGCACTAGGCATATCCTAAGCTGATTTGCCAATACATATTACCATGATTTAGCGAAAGATGACTAGAGCGTGTTCACGGTCGAGGAAAGCGTTGTCAAAAATCTCCTCCAGCTCTTGACGTTTGAGCTGTTGAAGCTTTCCTTTTCCTCTATATGATCTACCTAGTCGATTCTTTGCCGTGAGAAGATCCTCCTATACGCTAGGCCCGGGATCGAACCGCTGGCATCACGCAAACGCTATGCGTCTACAGCGTTGATTCTAGCTCTGGTCCAGAAATTATAAAAGGGGTCTTGAGAAGGCTTAGAGATGAATATTAATCAAGTCGAGGAGAATAGTATTGTTTGATAGCGATGGGGAACGATGCTGGAAGGCCGGGGAGGCCAGTCGCACAAGTAGTTGAGAAGAATCAGTTTGAAGCTGGATCGATAAGCCTCCCAAGCAAGCTATGGCGCATACTAGAGCGTTTGCAGAGAGATCGGATGGACCCCTCGCTATCGGCCACGATAAAAGACCTGCTTCTAGGAAAACTTGCTGAGATGCACTATCTCAACGAAGAAGAGAAGAAGGCGCTGGGTTGAAGCCAGAATTGTTTCGGTGCATGTTCACAAGCGTTGTGTCCCAGTTCTCCAATTTTTTGGAGACTTTCAGTGACCTCTACTAGTGAGAACTTCAGCTATAACTTCTCTTAACTCGATATATGTCTGTAGCGCTCGAGTTCTAACCCCTCATCAAGCTACCAAAATTTGCTCCAGCGTTCAAACTCTCTTGATTCTCTTGAAGCTTGTCCTCTTCACTTTTTTTAGAAATGCAACCAAAGAGATAAATTCGCAGTATGAGAAACCAATATCACAGCCTTAGAAGGCAGTATTTTGGCGAGGGATGAACGACATACTCGGGGTCAGTAGTGTTGGTTTATTCTTTTTCATTTGAGAGCATAAAGAAATCTATTTTGACGCTTCACGAATCAGGAGCGTCAGATTACTTCAAGACATTCTTGACTTTGAAACACTTTGGGCTTTCGATGGATCGGGAACGTTCTGTTGAAGTTGATACTTCAAACACTCGTGGGTCGCTTCGGAGGCTCTTTGAGGTAAGTCTCCTAACTGGAACGAGAGGCAATAAAGATAGGCCTTTCTACGATCCGCTCACGAACGAATGTTTAAAAAATCACGCTGCAAGATCTGTTGTTCAGACTCACTGCAAGAGATTTCACGACAAGTCGATACCGATTAACCCAAGTTGGTTAATATCCGAGCAAACGCCGGAAAAGCGCTGGAAGATGAGTTTTGCCCCTCAGTATCCCAAAGGGCTGGGAGCTGGTAAGAACGGAATGGCCTACCGTGAAGACAAGCAGATCACGATAGATGCTCCGAGTTTTGTAATTTGGTACTTCAGATATGAGCAATCCGAGGAAAAACCCCATTTCAAAAAACTGTTCGAGCGAATGCAGCGCGAAATGAATTTTCACAACGCAGAGATCGCCATTCTTTTTAACGAGAGCCGCGATTTCTCGGAGGACCCCTTTGTAAGCGAAGCGGTCGATGAGGAGCAGCTTGCAAGTTTCGTATGCAATGAAGCAGGAAGACATGTATCGCGAATAGGTGAGTTTACCAGGCCGAAGTTGTCCGAAGAGACCGTGGTATCCATTATCGACAGGATGGGGTTGAGCACTCGCGCATTTGAAGTTTTCGTTAATAGGACCTATCTTGAACGCGAATTCTGCTTGAAACTTGACAAGCTTCTACGCGAGAAGAAGCAGATAATCTTCTACGGACCTCCAGGTACGGGAAAGACTTTTGTTGCCAAGGAGTTGGCATCATATTTCGCTGGTATCTCAGATAACATCAAACTAGCTCAGTTTCACCCGTCGTACGGATACGAGGATTTTGTAGAAGGCATTAGACCAGAGCCGAAGGGGTCCCAGATTAGTTACGTTTTCTCAGAAGGTGTCTTGAGAAGACTTGCGCATATGGCTCATATGAAAAAAGATCAGAGGTTTGTACTCATCATTGACGAAATAAATCGCGGCAACGTAGCAAAGATCTTTGGAGAGGTTATTCATTGCATCGAATATCGCGGGGAGGAGAACTCTGTTGTCTTGCCCTACTCCCAGAGACCTTTCTTCATTCCGCAGAACGTGTTCATTATAGGAACTATGAATAGTGCTGACAGGTCAATCGCTTTAGTCGACTACGCACTGCGCAGGCGCTTCTACTTTGTAGATCTCGTTCCAGACACGGGATTGCTTAGTCGCTGGTTTGAAGCGCACCCTCCAAGAATTGACAGGTCCAAGGTGATCGATTTCCTAGAAACGTTAAACGCAAGAATCAGGGAAAACGAAAAGCTAGGCAAGTACTACGAAATCGGACACAGCTATTTCATGCAACCCGACCTTGATATAAGCAAGCTCAAGGACATCTGGACCTACGCAATTCTTCCGTTGCTCGAAGAATACTACTTCGGCGAAGCAGAAACTCTTCAAAACCTTCAGAAGTTATTCTCCGAAACCTTTGGCGCTTAGTTTCGGGTATTGCCAATGCGAAGTAGGATCGACCTTGTTGAATTTGAACGTAAGGAGTTGACTCTAACTGATTCGGACGTCAAGATACTCAGAGACGAGTTTGGTGGAAAGGTTGACATCTTCAGTTTGACTGGGGGGAGACATCTAGTAACCCCACAAGAATACGTCGGCAACATAGTCTTGCCTGACCACTGCCTGGTCATTAGACCAAAAATTCCGCATCTAAATTTCTTCTTAATGTTGACCGATGCTTACGATCTTGCAAAATTCAGAGATGAAACTTTCCGATACGCCGAGGAGCGGGGCCTGTTAGAGGCACTGATAGAGAAATTTCTCGGAGACGTGGAACAACTCTGCCGACGAGGAATTTCGAAAGGCTACAATGACTTCGAAGGAAACTTGCCCTTTCTCCGTGGAAGACTACAGATAATTCAAGACCTGCGGCGAAATCCTATGTTACACCACAAGATCTACTGCAGATACTCTGATTTCACACCCGATGTTCTCGAGAATCAGATACTGCGCTATGCACTTCACCTGATTGCGTCGCAGTCAATAGGCACTGAAGATCTCAGTTCGAGGGCAAGACAGCTCACCTATTACTTCGAGTCAGTGCCTCTAAGGATCTTCTCAAGTACTGATATCCCTAGCCCAGTTTACACTCGTCTTAATCAACATTATGAAACTATTGTCAACCTTGCAAAACTTGTCATCAGGAACACTACTCTTAATCTGCAAGCTCCAGGCAACGTGAAGTTCTCCTCGTTCCTAGTTAATATGAATGTGCTATTCGAAGAGTTTCTGCGACGTGTTCTAAGATCGCGAGTCCGAGACTTCATTGTCCGCAAAGGTGGAGAATACTATCTTGATACTCTTGGAAAGTTTAGACGCAGACCAGATATTACCCTAAAGAAGAACAAATGTGAGATTCTGGTTGTAGACGCCAAATACAAATTACTTAGCCAGAAAGACTTTGAACAGGGCAAGGCCGTGGATTCCGATGTCAATCAAATCGTCAGCTATTGCCTAGCTATCCCTGTGAAACATGGAGTTCTTGTTTATCCGAAGATTCAAGGCGCAGTCGTCGAGGAGACACCCCAACCTGTTCAGGTGCGAGAGAAGGACGTCAAGTTCTCCATAAAAGCTGTGGACTTGACAAGGACCACCAGGGAGGGTTTCATGGCCGAGTGTGACAGTTTCTCTCAATACATCCAGAAAATAGCAGAAGCAACGGTTCTAGAATAGATCGATCTTACTGCAAATGGAACTGCGGCAATTGCATCTGAGCTTTGCGATTCTTTCTTCTTTCTTCAAGGCGTCTTCGCGCCTCCTTGACGTAACGCTCGGAAATATCGCATCCGAAGAATTTTCGGTCAAGTATGTCGGCCGCCAGGACGGTAGTGCCTGACCCCAGGAAGGGGTCAAAAACTAGGTCGCCACGTCTCGTGCTAATCTCGATGCACCGCATAGGCAGTTCTAGTGGAAAGACGGCTGTATGTTCTACGCGGTTGGTTCCTGTAGCAAATCTCCATACAGACCTTATGTTTCTGAGGTCTGTGGTGAAGACTTCATTTCTCTCATTTCTTACCAACGCCTCGGTCAACGCAGGTTCTCTCGCGGCTTTCGGATTGTAGAAATAGCGACGTGACTTTGCAAGCATGATCACATATTCATGCGCTGTTGTAGGTCGGTCTTTTATTGGCTCAGGCATCGTATTGTCCTTCGCCCACACTATGATCGAGCGCACCCAGTATCCTAGCCGTTGGGCTCCCAATGCGACATGGAAAGGTATCAGCGTGAGGTCCTTGTCTTTCAAATACGGATGTCCAGATGAATAGCGTTTAGTTGGATAATTGCGCCAAAGGTCTTCACGTCGCCCTTCAAAGGCATCAAGTCTCTCGACCGTGCTTTTCCTTATCACAGCTCGTGTGAGGTAGGTGTCCCCAACATTCAGCCAAATTACGCCGTCATCTTTCAGGACACGCTTTAAATGCCACAATACCTCCAAAGAGTGTCTAACATATGCATCGGGAGTTGGTTCGTTGCCTAAGGCAACAAAGGAGCCGTCGGCCCATGTCACAGATTGGTTTCCTTCGTAGACTCGCACGCCCCAGTATGGCGGTGATGTTACAACTGCTTGCACGCTAGCCTTTGGCATCCGCCGCATCCAGTCGATGCAATGGCCGACCTGTAAGGTGTTGACCTCAAACATAGGAGGCTTTTGCTCTATCGATTCAGTAAGAGACGCGGGTGGATGGTCTGCTTCAAAAGTTGCCCTAGGGACTAGTGTTCCCGGGATCTCTTGATAAAGGACTAGGTGTCTTAGATCCTCCCAAAGTACTAAAGTCTTGTCATTGTTGCCTTTCAGACGCAGTTTACCTAGTCTAGCCATCCTGCGAAGATATTGCTGCGACATGCCGATAAGCCCAGCGGCTACGCTGATCGGCAAGTAATCTCGATCTGTCAAGTCTGAGATTTCTCCTTTTTCTGAGTTAATCTCGTCGAGGTCTGTTCGAGCTTCTTGATTGTCAGCTCGTTAGGACCCAAAATCTTCACGATAACCTTGTCGCCCTTTCGGAAACTAAACATCGAATCGGAACTAACGATCAAGGGAACATAAATAAAAAACTTGTTGCGCATCTGATAGACGCTACCCCGACCTTCCCTAGCCATAGATCCCGAACGCCCAATATACCTCACGGTCTCACCCGCTATATGTTTGTTTGGATTAACCCATAGATATACCTATCGGTATAACCACCCTTCGCCCTATCCTTCTTCTTTTTGCGGGTTTAGGCTCATGAAATGGTTTAGAAGATCATACTTGTCAAGTTCTGGATCCTTGATCAGTTGAGCCTCGATCTCTTCAACAAACTCCTTTGTGAAACCTCTCGGAAGAGCCACATTCTGGTCGGTTAGGTCTATGGGGAATGGAAGTCCTGTCGCTGGGTTATAGTTGGCTTGGAAGTATCCTAGTAATGATGTCACATCTACCTCTCTATGCGCTTCGAGGCAGAAGGGCATTACATCCTTAGAGCAACGTACGAAGTATCTTGAAATATTCAGAATGTCTTCAGTAGGCCAATTGAGATTTCTATCTATGTCCTGCGCGAATCTGAGTTCACATTCCCTCAAGATCGCATCCATGCTCCTACCCGGATAATACTTAAGGGTTGTCCTCAACCTGCTGAAATAGTTGAAGACCTCCGATAAGCCTAGAAGCCACTCATAGGCGAACCAATGCTTCTCAGGCATAAGGGACGCCAGTATGTCTCTATCATTCCTGTTCATGCAGTTCTCTTCTCGGCCATCATTCCTGTAGGCTATCCATCCGTCGATCACAGCAGTTGTAACCCTTTTGATTATGCCAAAAACCTTCTTCGATTCTAGAAGCTCAATAGAGCGGTCCCGAGTATGATCGATCAAGTCAGAAGCCAAAGGAAACTCCTTTAGTCCAGTCGGTTCATCTCTAACCTCGCCACACTTGACCCTGAATCCGAAGAAGCTGCCATCTATCAGCACTGTGTCGACATCCTTCTCCTTCAAGCATAGTAGCGCGGTTTCACGTTCAAGCTTAGTCGTCAACAGCTCTAGTATCTTTTTTGTGACGTCGGAGTCCCCAATCTGATCGTGACGGAGCTCCCCTGAGAAATACTCCTCCTCTCCCGTGAATCGATCTCCCTCGAATATCATGTAGCCGGCAGCGCATGTTCCGAACCTTGCGCCTACTCTCTCGCTGGCAACCGGAGAGTCAGAACCGTCAACGCAAGCGATCCGCCAATCCTTCCAATCATCATTCTCAGGCAGAGCCTTGAAATGGATGAAATGCCTAAGCCCCTCCAACTTCCTCGCATTCTCGGAGATCCTGATCTTAGTCCGCTTGGCTTCTTCGTTCGCGAGCTCGAAGAATCTATGCTGAAGCATAACAGGAATCTTCGACCAGTCAGAATACTCCTCTTTAGGTTGCATCCTCTTCTCCTCCAAAATGCTCATCCGCTAACCGCAACATCATGACGTCACAACCTACTCTAAGAGGAAGCTCATCAGCAGCGGGATTGGCGATGGATTCATCTTTCCGAGGAAGTAGAAATGCCCCTCCGGCAGTGAAACCAAGAACTTCGGGTCAATATTAAGCTGGAGTAGAAGTTTACTAGCTTCCTCCATGTCGAGCGGATGGATCTTCCCGATGAATTGAGTGTTCAAGTTCCGCCTAACAGCCGCGTTTATACCGATCTCACCTGCGATCCCCTGCGAGAGCAATATTATCGAGAGGCTGTAGGTTCTTCCAAGGGCGCACAGATCGCTTATCATCTCAGTCGTATCCTGCTCTATGCCCATAGGCTTGAAAGGGCAATATTGAGGTCCCTCATCTATGAGGAGAGCTAGGTTCAGCTTCTCCTTCTGCTCCATCCGACGCCTCAAATACCGTGCAAAAGACATGAAGACCGAAAGCTTCTCCTCCTTACTTCCTTGGCTAACATCTAGGACCAAGACATGCTTCTCCCGGGCCAGAGCTAGAATCTCTTCATGAGACATCTCGCCTCGAACATACTCGAAGTCTCTCTTCGTAAGCTTCGCCAGTCCTCTCTCAAACTTCGTCAGGTAGAGCCGCCCCCACTGACTCAGGTTCCCCCTCGTATCCCTGTTCTCGCTAGCTATCACCTCTCTAACTTTCGCTTCAAGGAAAAGTTTGAGTTGGTCGGGCTCGATCTTCCTCCACTCGCCCTTGAAGAGAACATCCTCAATCGCTGCCACAATCGGATTAGCCAACTTCTTCTCACCTGTGAAACCGAAGTAATCCATAGCATCAGCTAGATACGACGTCACAACATCCTCGTCGAGAGAGATATCGTTCAACAGTACACGGTTCTTGAAGTAAGGTGCGTAGTCAGAGCCTTTCCAATCGAAGATCACCACATCATAACCAGCCTTATTCAACAGCGGAATAACCTGATACCTAGCCAAGAAGCTCTTGCCAGCACCAGTAACCCCGAAAATACCGATATGGTATGGAATGAACTTCTCGTTAATCGGGACCTTCCAGTTCGGATGCTCCTTATAGAAGCCAATCGTGAACTCCCCTGAACCAAGATAGCGCATAGGATTATCCTCATCCTCGAAGACCTCAACATCAGAACACGGACCCAAAATCAGCTTATTCTGAGCCAACTCCCCAGTGACATCGCCGATAACAGAGAGCCCAAACTGATAGAACTCTTTCGCGCTGCTAGGATGCCTACCCATCCTGGCGTAAGCCACGCCAGGCGAATAGGAACCCGTCCTCAAATTCTCGTTGGAGCCAAGTCCACCCCTACATACAGCCAGAACCTTATTGCCACACTTGTTCGAAATCAACACGAGATCCTCAGTCTTCACCAGCCTCTCCTCACCCTCATTCAGAACAACACCAGCATCCGTCTCAGTAGCCCCACTTGCAACTATCCCAACTTTTCTCATGCAGAACCAGCACACCTAGGAACTAATCGAACGCAGCTCTTATCAGTCTTTTGTGTTAGCGCCTTGCATATATGCGTGATCTGGCAGAGCCGCAGTCAGTTTTGTAATGGCAATGCTTCAAGACCAGTAGTAAAAACACGATCATTGACTCGGTTTTTCCTTTCATGCGTCAAAGAACAGTTGAGCCTCCTTGATCAGACTTCGCCTCCTTGGGACGCTAGCTTTTGCGATCTGAAATATCTCGCTAACTATTTATCCTCAAAATCTCTTCTCATTACATGATTATTCGGTTGGGGAAAACATGGTACAGAATGGTCAACTTGAGAGTTTGAAGAAGCAAGTTCTTGAGATAAGAGACAGATATCCCAAATTGTCTCTTGATCACGCGTTTATTGTATGGTTCTTTCTACGGTTCATTGCGGACAATGAGAGATCAGCGGTTGAAGCCCTGGCAGGCGGCCCGAAGGATAAGGGAGCTGACGCAGTGTACATTGATCACGATTCGCGAACAGTGTTTATTCTCCAAGGCAAATACCGCCAAACCTTGTATCCACCTTCGGAAAAACGATCTGACATTTTGGCTTTGGCTGATTTGGGCCGAGTCCTTCTCGTCGACGATCGGAGCCAATTCGACCGAATGGTACAAGACGCCAATGCAACAGTCAAGCACGCATTAGAAAAAGCTCATGAAGCGCTGCATGAGCGCAACTATCGTCTCCATTTGCAATTCATAACCACAGGCAAAGTTGGCAAGACAAATAAAGATGATGCGGCACTTCGAATTGAGGAGTGGGACAATGCTAGTTTCGAGGTTTTTGGAAGAAGTGATTTGGTTCGCCTAATGCTGGACTTCGATTATGGCGTTCCTCCAGTTCCGGCCGTCCACCTTCCCATTTATGGTGACCAGCTGTTCCACCGCTTTGATCAAGATACCGGCATTTCTTCTTGGGTGTTTACTATGTTAGGACGCGATCTGGGGAAGTTGTATAACGACGTTGGAGACAGGCTCTTTGCCCGAAACATAAGGGGATACCAAGGAAAGACCGAAGTAAACAATAGCATAGAAGCCACGCTAGAGAAAGAAGAGGAAAGTTTCTGGTACTATAATAACGGCGTGACAATCATCTGCGACGAAGCCAAGGAAATTACCGAGCGAGGAATCAAGAAGTTACTAGTGGCAAATGCCCAGATCATAAACGGTCAGCAGACCACTAGGATCCTTGCCGAACATACCGACAAACTTGCCACGATCTTGGTGAAAGTGATAGCCGTTCCAAGGGAGTCTAAAACGGAACAGACGCGTTACGCTCATTTACTGAGCCAAATTGTGACTGCGACGAATTGGCAGAATTATATCAGCCAATCAGACCTAAAGTCAAACGACACTGTGCAGGTCAGATTAGATCGAGAGTTTCGGAAGTTCGGCTACCAGTACCTAAGGAAACGGCAAACTAAGTACGAGGCTAGGAGACTCGCAATCGATCGCAGTTATCATTTTGTAAAGAAAGAAGAGTTGGCCCGATACGTAGCCGCTTGTCTGTTGGATCCCTATGAAGTTCGTCTAGGCAGAGACAGACTATTTGAAGATGACCTATATCCAATAGTCTTCAACGACCGGCCAGCTGCTGACTATTTGACATTCTATCGGCTAGGACCAATTGTTTTCTATTTTAGTCGTGGTGACATCCGACGCGGTTATGCGAAATGGCTTGTCCTTAATTTCATCTGGTCACAAATCGGAGACTCGTTGACTCCGCATGGGTTGCGTGATAATTTCAGATACATAGCCGAGAGGGAATCTAATTACGAGAGACAGTTCAGACCACTCTATTCCGCGATAAGATCGGTTTATGCTGCGACCATGGCATTCTTTCGTGCAAACAGAAAAACAAAAGAAGGAATCTTGGATGAGTCGACATTCTTCAAACATAAGAACCTTCATAAAGAATTTCTAAGGTACTGGAATTCATCTAGGAACGCAAAACGCAGCGAAGTCGGTAAACAACTTCAAAGATTTGTCAGACATTTACAAACCATTAGTAGAACTGCGAAGAGCATTTCACGGTCGAAGGCAGCGCAGAGGGCTTGGATAACAAGGAAATCAAGAGCGCGATGACCTGTCAGATTTGTAAAGTTCATAACTAGCCGGGATTATTGTATATTCGGGAAGCTCAACAGGATAGAATTGAAAGAAGCAGCTCGAACGAGTGAGTCTCTGCGTTATTAAGTCGGCACTGCACATTGAGAGGCTCGGATGCTAGCTCTGGAGGAACCCTATTCGGGTCTACTGTGTATTGCCCACGACCATAAATGCAAATCGAGCTTACTTTCAATCCACTCTCAACTCAATGAAACGGGTTTAGGAATCGATTTGAATGGGTTGGCTCGTATGAGTAGGTGGTTTGCTGACTGCGAGCATCTTCGATGCGTGAACGACCCTCATCCAGGTGCACCATTCTGTATCAAACATTGGAAGCAGGTCCTGCTTACGAGCACATGCCCAGAATTCAAGCATGCTGAACCCTTCCCTACTACAGAGATGAGCCCGAGCGAGGGGAAAGCCTACTGGGAATGGAAACAGAGAAAAATCAAGGACTACTCCAGCCTAGGCCTATAGTGACAAGAAGACGGAATAGTTTCGGATACCTCAAGCCTTTTGGTTTCCCAGCGCCTAACCGTTTGGGTTGGGACCTGTGAAGCCCCTTTTGTTGAGGATGGCCGGGCGAGATGAAGCCCGGGTTAAACCTGTTTTTTTGAGAAATGGTAAGCCGATTCCAGTTTGGGAATTGGTGAAGTTAAAGGGGTTCCAGAAGATCGGGACTGCGAAATCCAGTTCAAGATCGGAAGCCGCCAAGAAGGCTTGGGAGACGATCAGGCGGAAGCGTGGATTGGAGTAGCGATGAGTTGGCCTAAATTTCTCTTCTCCCGGGACCGGATGAAGGTTATCCAACGGTTCCTCGACTACCAGAAGAAACAGTTTATGCGAGTAAGGCTGGGCGTCTTCGAGTTAGCCTTGCTCATAGAGAAGGCTTGGAGCAGTGGCCTCGACAGTGAAGAGATCGACGCCTCCTTAAACTACTATGAGGCGAAACGGGAGCTGGAGGAGAAGAGATGTGGCAATTAGGCGCAAGACTCTAATCAGAAGGTCAGGAGTTGAGTGGACGGATTACAACTGCAACATCTACCGTGGCTGCGCTCACAACTGCAAGTACTGCTACGCCCGGTTGATGACTAAACGATTTGAGCCTAACCCTTTCGACTGGCAAGATGTCAAGATGGTTGAGAACGCGGTTGAGCTAGCGAGACGAGATATCAGGGCCCTCCATCCTGGGCGGATCATGTTCTGCAGCATGACCGATCCCTATCAGCCTATTGAAGCTGAGACAGGTTTAGCGAGAAAGGTTCTCGAGGTCCTAGTGGACTCACGTTTCCATGTTTTGATTTTGACCAAAAGCCCCTTGGTGACTAGGGATTACGATCTGATCCGCGGCCATGGCAACGTAGAAGCGGGTTTCACCATCACGTCTCTCGAAGACGTTTCTTTCTGGGAGCCTTACGCGCCCGGCAACAAGAAGCGTATCGAAGCCTTGAAGAAAGCTCACAGCATGGGCATCAAGACGTTCGTGAGCATAGAGCCTTGGATACCTGACATATCTAATCCACAATTGATAGTCGAGAGGCTGAGAGACTTCGTTGATCGCTTCATCATCGGAAGTATGCAGTATTATGGAGTGCCAAGAGTCTTCTATGCCAAGCGGCTTCCCGGTCTGATATCTTGGCTTGATGAGAACAAGGTAAACTATTATCTGAAGGGAGAACTCAGAGAAGTCTTTCCAGAGATTCGTTAGGAAGCGGGAAACCTCTTCTAGGACTCTATTTTGTGAATTCTTTGCTCCAGTCTTACTATGAGGCTTAGACCATTTTCCACTATTTCATTGTGTTGCCGTCTAAATAACCTCAGACCAGGATCTTCTCTTAGCCAGCGTTCAGCACTCTGGAGGAAATTTTTCAGTGAATCTTCAGGATGAAGATTATTCTTAATTCCTTTGCTGAGATCATTATCGAGCAAATCTATGTCCAAGTCTGTAGGGTCCTTTCCTCTGATTATCTCTGGCGTCAGCACATCCGCAAGAGCTTCGTCAAGGCGCCATGAACTATAGCTATGCATCCAATGCCAGTCTTTGCCAGCCTTGACCGCTTCCTTGATCGTTCTATCCAAAGTTCCCATTGCTGCTTGAGATACGCTATACTTGACAGAGTTCTCGACGACCGATAGCACGTCCACGTAGTCCCGTAGCATTCTCTCATAGAAATCGCTGAGTCGCCTTCTCGTGTCTAGAGGAATTCTCGTGATGAGCTTGCTCTGCGAGATTCTTAACCAGTTTTCATCTGGAAATTCGCGCTTACCAGTTCTAATATATGCGGGCGTTCTCGGTATTGTGAATGTCTTAATTTGTTCTACTATTGTCTTAATCTCGTTGTGGAGAGGTCGATAAATCTTCTCTAGATCTTCACCAGCCCTGTCCTTACGCCAAACCCAGGCTCTCCACAAGGCAATAGCAAGTGTGCCAACAGATCCGATTGCAAGAATAGCGGTCCAAGAGGCCTCCATCAGAATACGCCTCTATGACTAACTATTATTGCGGAGATTAAAAACTAGGCAGGTACAGTTTCGCCCCAGACCTTGAGCGTTCAAACCTCTCTTATTCTATTGTGTTCTCGGTAAAAGTGAGTCAGGCACTCTGCATCGTTTGCACATAGGATGCGTAGCGAGACTTGTAAGCATCTCCTTTTTTCTATCCAGCATTGCAGGGCGGGGATTACTCGGCGCGGATAAGATTTCTGAAAAGACCCAATGTGAGGGTGCAAGAGAGGATGTGGTATCCTTGAATTGCTTGGGAAATATTAAGCCTACATGGGAGTACGTTCTGCAGAGATCCTGCAAATCGTCACTGTCTTGAGTCTCGCGTGGTTCTGGAGTCACAAGATACACGTGGTCTGCTTCTTGCAATAGTAAGACTTGAGCTTGATCTATCCCTTCCGCGAAAGCGGGCGGTTTGTAGCCTGTTTTCTTCTTTTCTTTGGTGCAACCCTTGACCTCGTATCCGGTTAGTGTTATTGTATATGGTATTGCGTGGAATTGAGCTACGTCAAATTCTCTGTGAAAGTAGTGTTTCTTGAACTTGCCATTCGCAGTTCTAGTGATCCATCCTTTCCAACATTCAACTATGGCATCCTCGGTCGTCGCTACCAAATGATCATAAAGAGCGGCACGGATTCTTTCTTCCGTAGGGCAACCCGTTACGTCAATTGACAATTCCCACTCATCATATTACATTCTACTTTCAATAGCTGTAATAAATCGATATCTGTGCTCGAAAGACAAAAAATAGGGATCTTGTCTGTTGACTCCGCAATGGATTAATTCACGTATAGAGCATTTTAAGGGAGAGGAGGATCTGATCTGATGCCCGAATCGCTTAACTCTCGTATAGCGGATGAAGTTGCTGAATATCAAGTTAAGGGGCGAAATGAGAGTGCAGCATTTCTCGCGTGGTTTCTGGTAAATTTTCTTCGCGTCGATCCTGAGGAGGCACGCGACTCTGTATGTGATAGCCAGAATGATAAGGGCATCGACGGTATTCTGGTCGACGATCAAACCGGAGAGATTATGCTCTTCCAAGCAAAATATAAGACCGATGACAGAAAGAGCCAGGGCGATAATGATCTGCGAAATTTTGCCGGGGCGGCCAGTTGGTTTCGTACACCAGAGACCGTAGATTCTCTTATTGCAAGCACAGCTTCTGAGGAACTCAAGTCTTTGATTCAACGCTGCGAAGTCCGGAAGAGGCTGTCTGAAGGCTATATGGTCAGGCTAGTTTTCTTGTCATCCCTTCCGTTTGACAGCAACGCCAAAGAGTACATCAGCATGCAGGCTCGTTCAGACACTCCTCTGTCTGCATGGGATTCCCACGCTATCAATGAAGGATTCATCAGATTTTCTAAACCAGAAAAGATAATGGCAACCCACTATTTCGACGTGGTGCCAGGTGGGTATTTTGTGCAAAAGATTTCAGACACAACCGAAATAGCGATGCTACCTCTGAAGACTAGGCAGGTTGCAGATCTGCAAGGGATCGCCGATAGATCGCTTTTTGCGCGGAACGTACGCTTCGGCGTAGGGAAAACACGGGTTAACAGAGACATCAAATCTACCATCATGCAGCGAGAGGAGCATCGAAACTTCTGCTTTATCATAATGGAATTACCATCTTATGTGATGACTTTCGGCTTCTAAGACGAAGGCTGCGAATAAAAAACTACTCGATAGTTAACGGTTGCCAATCTCTTCTCAGTTTCTACGACAATCGCTCGAAGCTTTCTGATGAGCTGCTTGTTCTGGCAAAAGTGGTCAAAGTCGGGCCCAAACGTTCCAGAATTGCAGAAGACATCACATACTACAATAACAACCAGAACGCTATAAGCATGAAAGACCTTCGATCGAATGACCGAATACAGACAGGCCTTCAGAATCAGTTCAAGGAATATTTTGGGGATAGAGTGTTCTACAAGATAAAGAGAGGTGAGGAGGTCCCTTCGTCGGCGACTGAGATAGATAACGGACTGGCTGCCCAGCTTCTGCTTTCTTTCTATTGCACTGAACCGGAAAACGCACATCAAAAATACAAGCTGTTTGACCAGAACTATTCTAGGATTTTTAGCCGCGATATTAACGCAGAGCAGATTTACTTTGTGTTTAGGATCTTTGAGGCGGTTTCGGAAGCGTTCAGGGATGTAGAGGATCCGCTGATTCGTGACTACAAATTATCAAAGTTCTTTCTCATTTACGTTATTCGGCTCTTGTTGAATGAGGATGAAATAGGAAGGCAAATTTTCGAAAAGCCCAAGGTTCCAATTCTTCGACACGAGGAACAGATCAAAGAAGCAATAAAGAAGCTAGCGAAAATGTTGGTTGTGGAATTCAACTACTTGGTAAGATCTCGGAAGGAAACTGGGTATTTCGACTACAAAAGTGATCTCAAAAGCCGTGAAGAGGTAAGAGGAATGGCGATGGAGCTGACTAAAGCTTACCAGAGAGGACTGGTTCGCCACCCAGAGGAGTCCTTTAGGGCAATGCTCACTAGAGACGGGAGAATTCCGTGTGAGGCCTTCTTTAGCTAGGGCCGTGATATGTGTTGACCCTTCAAGCTTAACAGGTGGATCATTCTGGTGGTTCGCGATGTTGCTAGATTTCCCGGGTCCAAAGAAGCGCAGTCTAGCGGCTCGAATCTAGGCAGCGGAAACCCTAGGCTCTCTGGAGACTTATCCGCAGTTCTCGCAGCGCATTAAAGCGTCTCCTCAACCTTCTTGATTAAGGCTTCAAGCTCACGGTCCCGCGTCTGCCTGTAGATCGGCTCGAACCGCTTAAGGGCTTGAGCCAACTGAACTCTAGTTTCATGTTTGAACTGGAAGTCTTGAGTTCTCTCAAGGATTCCAAGTAGTCTCTGCAATTCTTCTCTGGCGACTACGAGCTCAGCCTTCTGGAAGACGGCTATGTTAACGTTTTGAGGATGAAGGATAGTTACATTGGTTTCATGGGGAAAGTATGTGGGCAGAGGAACTTGAGTTGAAGTAGCCGTAAGCCAATCTGAGAGGGCCTTCTCCACAGCTTCCTTCTGTTTCAAACCGAGACGTAGGCAGCGCTGCTCAAATTCACACGTTAATTTTTCAGGGAGCTCCACGTTCTTCTGTTTCTTCATACCTATCTATTTCCTAGGTTCTACCTAAGTTCTTTAAAATCAGGTAAGAGGTAGAGATATCTCCATCTCCAGTGGAAATCAAGGTCATACTTTCTTTACGCGCCCCTTGAACTCTTCAGTTGCAAAGTAAACTCATTGCCAGACTCCCGCTTACGCTCTAGCATACTCTTTGGCTGCAAGCATGGGGGTTGATCCTTAGAGTAGTCGAGACGGAGAACAAACAATTGTGCTGTCTTTGTTAGACAACTATTAGTTTTTAGTAATTTTCAATATTTTTTAAGAATTCTTAATATTTCTTAACAGTCTTCTTCATATATTTTCTATGCATCATGTCTAGTCGACGCAGTTTGACGGCGCTTTTGAAAGCGCTCTCTTGAACGCTGTAGACGCATAGCGTTTGCGTGATGCCAGCGGATTCATCCCGAGCCCTGATCAAGGGGAGGATTCTCAACATTGAAGAATAGGCGTGAATTCTTTAGAGGTCGAACACATATTCGAGATCTGAAACTCAACGAGCTTAAACACGTCTTCAATTCAGCCTTCATAGACCGTGAGAAAGCTGAAGTCGTCTCAACAACCGAATCGAATCTCCTCGATATAGTGCAAGGCGAGGTTCTCCGTACATCCAGATACATACGCGTATTCACTCTCAACCCTAGCCAGATGAAATCCAGATGAGTATGCGTCAATGGAGGCATCTGACAGGACTCTCAATAATTGTGCTCGACATCTTGCGAGAACATGGTCCTATGAGGACCAGAGAGATCGCAGCGATCCTCAAAGAGAAATATCAGGTACAAACCTCTTGGTTCCAGCTTGAGCGCATAATGAGCCTACTCAAGAGCAGAAATCTGGTCACGAAAGAGTGGAAAAGAGACGAACGAAGTATAATCCTAGTATTTTGGAAGATAATGAAAGCATAATTGCATAGTCACTCGCTTCGTGTCCTCTCGAATTGTCTCTTCTCCGGTCCGGTCATGTCGGTTCATACTCACACGGTGCTTGCTGAACGATGTCGAAAGCGAAGAGGAGGAAATCGACCACGACGATAAAATATGGGAGCTACAAGGAAGTCAGTGTTAAACTGACCTTTACGAAACCGCTTCTAGGAGGGCATATAGCCTCAGCGCCCTACTGGCTCAGCGGCAAGCCCTCCGATGAGTTTGATGAAGTCCTCCACAGGACTGACGACAACAAAACAGTGATTCTTCGAGGGCAGTTCAGAGGGCTCATCAGAGAGATGGCGCGGCTAGCGGATCTTCCTGAAACTCTGGAAAACTACGTGTTCTGTAAAGACGCTGAGGTGCACATTCCTCAAGGAAAATCGATCCTACAGGTCACGCTACCAGTGATCGCTCGGTACCGAGGCGCAGGTCTGAAGAGACATGAAGCTTGCCCGCCAGGATCTTGGGTAAAAGTTTCATTCAAGATTCCAACCTCAGTTATCTCGGTAGAAAAATTTCTTGCTGTTCTGAGGGTTTCTGGAGAGAGGATCGGCTTGGGAGCGGAAAGGAGGAGAGGTTTCGGATCGTTTACTGTAGAGCAAGTATCGTGACCATAAGATTTGAACATAGACTTCTAGACAGAGCGGCGGAAGAACCCTAACCGTTCCTCATTTCAAGACTTTGTTTACGGTTATGCCGTTTCTCGGCGTAACAGGAAGTGAGAAGGAAAATGTTGTATCTAGAGGTATTTCTCGCCCTATTGGCGATAGCCTTAGCAGCACTTGCAAGCAGCGTATACTATGCTAGCTACAGGAAGGTTCTAGCCTTGGTGAAGGGCATCGGAGACATCCTCAGCTACACGGCTAATGCTCTAGCTGACGATGTGTTGAGCAGAGAAGAGGCTGAGGAGATCATCGCGAGGCTAAAGAAGATTCGAGAGCTGATAGGAGGTTGAGCAAATGTCTGAGGAACAAGAAGTGATACACATCGTAGAGCCGGAGATCAGAAGACCAGTAGTGCCGCCGAAGAAAACAGAGTGGGCTACACCTCCAGTGCCTTTGATCGGTCTACCTGGCGTTGACCATCAATGGATTCGACTGCACAGTCTACCGCTTTTCGGAACCTTCGTCGACAAACCGACATGGGTTCTAGTGCCTGACAATTGGCGTGGCGTCTACGCTCCATGGCAGATCGACATGTTGGAGAAAACCTATGTCCAGCCGATTTGGATAAGAGAGATGAGGCTTGTCGAAGTGAACTACGCGGGTTTCCGGCGTCTATGCTACGAGAAAGATTTGAAAAAGATGGCATGGCATCTAAGCTACTACGGCAAGGACCCTGTGACACGTAAGCATATGCTGGACTACTGGGAGAAGCTTTGGGGAGAACCCTACCCAGCCTAAAATGCAAATGCGGGCGAATCCTAGGCGAAGAAGCCAAGTTCTGCGACTCTTGCGGAAGCCCTGTTCCCCCTCTTGGAATAGCAGAGCTTGAGGAAGAAGACTGGAGAGGAATCCTAGCAGTCGGATTCACAGGAGCTTTCGCAGCCATCTCTTCTCTCGCATACTATCTCGGAGGCCTCGAAGCCTTCCAAGCTATAGCAGCGATCTTCGGCCCAATGGAGGGTTTGATACTTGGCTTCTACTTCGGAGAGAAATCAAAATGAATCCAGATGGGGCCTCCCAAAACGGCTCTTCAAGGGACCACGATACAGGATAGCTAGAGGAGAAGAACTAGACCCCGACAAAGCCAGCCTACGCATGCAAGTCTATGAGATGTTCCCCCAAAAGCTGGTCCTAGACCTATTCGCAGGGAAAGGCTTGCTATCACAGCTCTATGCGCCACACTGCCGAAAGATCATCTGCATCGAGAAGGACCCTGAACTCTTCAAAGCTTTAAAGCGAAATATGAAGCGTTTCAACCAGAAAGCAATCCTCATCAACGATGACAACATGAATTTTCTAGCGGATCTGCCTAAAATCCTAAGGAACATCGGCGAGAAGACGATAACCTTCGTAGACTTCGACCCGTACGGATGCCCCACTCCTCAGATCCAAAAGTTCTTCGATGTCTATCAACCAAAGCAGAATCTGGCGATCGTGCTTACGGATGGTATGCTCCTAAACTTTCGAACATGGAGCAGCGCTGACCTACGAAGATACTACCTCCAAGACTTCTACGTCGATCTAGGCCCGAAATACTCGAAAGACGACCGCTATCATGTGACCAGAAAGCTGGGTGAATACCTCTTCCAGATCCAGAAGAACTTCATCGACATCCTATGTATGCGCCATGACCTACAGGCGCATCCCTTATACTTCAAAGTCAAACAGTCGAACACAGTTGTCTACTCCGCCTATCTGATTATGCCGAAGCTGATCGGTGTTACAGACTTCAAAAAGTACGCCGGAATCATGACAAGAGTTGAAATCGATGAGCAAGAAGATCCCAACAGTCAACACGATTCTTCTAGGCGAAGAGTCCTACATAACAGACTTCATTCAAGTCGATAATCCTGAACTTGTCAGGATTGCTACGGCCCTAAAGGCTTGGCGTCAAGATTCTGTTCGAGCAGCCTTCGACTACGTCTGCAAAGAGATCAAGTATCCCCTTAACTTTCGCGGAAAACCAGCTGTTGAACGGCACATAAAGCTCTTCAAGTGGT
>Ga0315314_1000920_pt1 | contig 28635 bp, 26 predicted proteins | sample TDP9_MG_FD_203631 | JGI IMG/M metagenome (GOLD analysis project Ga0315314, IMG submission 203631) | Freshwater sediment microbial communities from Lake Towuti, South Sulawesi, Indonesia - TDP9 | ecosystem: Environmental > Aquatic > Freshwater > Lake > Sediment | place: Indonesia: South Sulawesi... | reverse complement strand
CAGACGACGGATTTCATAGGACTTATATCCAGGGCGATTAAGAGGATCAAAACCGGCAAGGGGGCCAGCAAGTAGCCATTGGTTTTAAGAACGGTCACAACCTTCAGGACCTCAGTGACCGAGGAGATCCTACCGATTCTTTCCCGAGCCGCCTCCAGGTCCACAATGATAAAGAGAGAAAAGAAATAGAGAATAGCCGGAAGCACAGCAGCTTTCATAATTTCGAAGTAGGGAATGCCGGTGATTTCCACCATAATGAAGGCGGCCGCACCCATGACCGGCGGCATGATCTGTCCGCCGGTCGAAGTTACCGCCTCAATTGCTCCAGCCACATGGGGTTTATAACCAGTCCGCTTCATGAGGGGAATGGTGAAGACTCCATCGACGACCACATTGGCCACGGCACTGCCCGAAACAGTGCCGAAGAGGGCACTGCTGACCACAGAGGCTTTGGCCGCCCCTCCCCGCAGTCTTCCGGTCAAGGAAAAAGCTAAATCGACAAATAGCTTTCCGCCACCGAACTTGTCCAGAATGGTTCCAAAGAGGACAAAGAGGGCCGCATATTGGGCCGAAACGCTCATGGGGATCCCGTAAATGCTTTCCGTTGAGGTATAGAGAAACTGGATGATCCGTTCCACCGAATACTTCCGGTGGCCTAGGTCCCCGGGGACCCATGCTCCAAAATAAGCATAGAGTAGAAAAAACAAACCAACGATGGTCAGTACAGGGCCGACTACGCGGCGGGTAGCCTCAAGGACCACGACCACGGCGATGAAACCCATAAATATGTCCAGGTCGTTGGTCACGCCGGCATTTTCCGCGATACGATCATAGCTAAACAGGATGTATAAGCCGCTCAGCGCAGCGGCGAAACCCCACAGGTAATCGAACTTCGTGACCGGTTTGCTGGCTCCTTTGCTGGCCGGGTAAAGTAAAAAAGCGAAGACTGAGATCACCGTCCAATGAACGGCCCGTTGATTCATGGCCGAAAAGGCGCCGAAAAAGCCCGTATAAAGATGGAAAAGGCCGAGGAAGAACCCAGCGAGCATCACCGCTCGATCTAAATTCCCTCGCAGGGAGCGCATGGGCTTGAATTCATCTTTGAACTCTACTGCTTGATCTCCTTTATCTTTTTTTCTCCCCGGCCATTTAAAAATGGAAAACATGGATTCTGCCTCTGGCCCTCACTCATCCGACCGAATTTGCTTTTCCCGTATCGTCATTGCGAGTCACCACGCGCTTCGCGGGGTGACGTGGTCATTTCGCCCATTTCAACCCCGTTGTGGGGGCGATCACGCGAAGCGCGTGCCGGGTCGTCCCGGCGGGAAGGGAAAGGCTGGAACGATTGAATCGACACCCACCTTGAATTGGAGTTAACGAATTAGCCCTTTTTCCTTGAAGAACTTGATCGCTCCAGGATGGATCGGGACACCGGTGACCTGCACCGCATCCTTTAGAGCCACATGCTTAACGGAAGCATGGTAGGTAGCCAGTTTATCGAGATTCGAATAGATGGCCTTAGTAATTTCGTAAGCGATCTTCTCATCCATTTTTGAACTCACGACCAGCAAATTCCGCACGCCGATAACGACCGCGTCTTTGTCCGCTTTATAGACGGCCGCGGGAACGACTTCCCTCGTGTGGTAGGGGAATTTTTTGGTAATTTCGGTCATCTTCTCCTCGGAGATCTCCACGAACCGAACTTTATGGCTGACGCTTAATTCCATCACGGCGGCAGCCGGAACCGCTGCCCCAACGAGAGCCGCCTGGACATTGCCGTCTTTGAGCGCGGTAATCCCATCGGAGTAAGAGACATAGCTGGGCTTGAGGTCCTCAAATTTTACCTCTGGATAGACGGAAAGAACCGCTTTTATCATCGGGATGCTTCCTCCACCCATAGGCCCTGCGGCTATTTTCTTCCCTTTCAAGTCGGGAACCGATTTCACCCCAGTCCCGTCAATGGTCACAATATGCAAGACCGACCCGTGCAGCGCCCCAATGGCCATGACGTCGTACTTCTTGGTAAAGGGAGCCAAACCTCGGTAAGCCTCGAAGGCATGATTGGCATTACAGATTCCAATATCGGTTTGGCCCGTTCCCACCAGCCTTGGATTCTCCGTAGACCCACCGGTGACTTCAGCAGTCATTTTGATTCCGGGGACAAACTTGGTAACGATCTCCGCAATGCCCGTACCCACCGGATAATAGGCGCCACCCAGGCTTGCCGTACCGATGGTCATGTGCTGCTGGGAGTAAGCAATTCCCGTAAACGGGACCATTAGCAGAAGGACTGCTCCTATTAAATATTTAACTATGGACCGATTCATTTTTACCCTCCTTTTGAGAATTAATCAGGATTTTGCCCCTTCATTATTATTATGCCTCCTGCCGCCCACTTCAACCTGGCCCAAACCAAAAAATTATACGATACACCCGCCCTCCAGAAATCCAGGCCGAAAACCTTTTGAAAAAAATTGCCAGCAATGCCAATCAATAATTGCTTGCGGCTTCATGACCAACCGGTTGGTTGCCCTCCCTCAGTTGCTATCAATACAAACGCTATCAGGCATGGTTCTGTTCCACGATTTACCCAATTGTGCATAGTACCTCTTTGGATCATTACATCGCCGGCCTTTAAATGTACCTCTTCTTCATCTAACTGCATGTAAATTTCTCCGGAAAGAACAACTGCATAATCAATGGAATCCGTTCGATGCCATCGCTTGGCAACTCCAGGCTCGTATCGAATAATCCGGAAAACGGATCCATCGGCTATGGTTGTCCCGATTTCCCATGTGCTCGGATCTTCATCTGTTAGCTTAGCCGGTAATTGTTTTGTCGCCCACAGCGGAACATATGAAAATCCTGGCCTTCCTGAAATAGCTTCGACCTCGCTGACCCATTTAACAATGCTCCTGCCTTTATCATTATGGCCTGTTACTACCCTCCTAATCTTCATGATTTTCCAAGACCTCCCGCTTCCACAAATTCACAGATATTAATCATAGATCTAAAAGCTATCTCGCCTTAATTTGATTCATCCTTTTAATCTCCGGCTAACAATCTCCCTAAATTCATCCATTGATAGCAAGGCCCGCTTTTCCGTGCCCCTGGCTTTCACTTCTTGCAAAATTTCCGCCACCGCTTCATCACTGACATTCTTTATCCCCAATTTCTCCAGGGTGTAGGTAATGGAGGCTTTACCGCTTTTTTTGCCCAGGACAACTTTTCCCTCCCGCCCAAAAATCTGCGGGGCGGTGGCAAACATAGCTAAAGGATTTTTCATGACCAGATCAACCCCAATCCCCGATTCCCTCGTATAATTACCTTCCCCTGTCACCGGTTTGTTGTTCGCGGGGTGGAATCCTGAAAGGTCCCGAACCAATTTACATAGCTGCCCAATCCTATCCAACTTGTAATTTGTCTCCAGCCCCAAAAGAATATGAAGGCCAACCATCAATTCCTCAACTGCGGCATTTCCTGTTCTCTCCCCAAGTCCGTTGATGCACCCATGAACTACTTCCGCCCCTGCAGTCACAGCGGCCAACTCTGTAGCCACCGCCATTCCAAAATCGTTATGCGTATGAATTTCTACGGGAAGCCTCGTGATATTCTTTATTTTTCTAACCAGGTATTTGACGGCTTCCGGAAGGGCACATCCCATGGTGTCAACTAATCCTATGGAATCTGGAGGAGAATCTCTCATGATTCGGGTAAGTACGTTCGTCAAATCTTCATCTCTCGCTCGGGTAGTATCATAAGGGAAATAAACCACATGCAAATTTTTTCCTTTGGCATAGCTGATGCAATCTACACTTTTTTTTACAACATCCTCCCAAGTCCATCCAAACTGGTACTTTAATTTGGGATACCCAATGGGGATTTCGAGAACAACGCCATTCGCACCACATTCGATGGTTTTATCGATATCGACGGTAAACGCCCTGGCAAAGGTATATATTCTTGCCTTCAGCCCCAGTTTGCTGATTGCTTTGATGGCCTCAAAATCCTCATCCGATACCGCAGGCATCCCGGCCTCAATCCTATCGATCCCTAATTCATCAAGCATCTGCGCAATCTGAACCTTGTGTTCTTTACGGAAGACTACGCCGGGAGTCTGCTCACCATCTCTGAGGGTAGCATCATGAATTTCGACCCTTTTTGGAAGGTTGAACTCTGTTTTAACTTCACTTATAAAATTATACGGGCTAACCCACCATTTGTTCTCTTGCCAATATTTTTCCCCCATCAATAAATCCTCCATATAAATTTTTGCTTCTCTCTCTTTACCGAATCTTCACCTGCAACAGCCGTTGGCAATACCACTGACCGGGTCGGACCAATCTATGTCATGAAAGAACCTTTCCTTCTCCCCATCATCGTAAAATATATTATCCCTGCCATAAGCCTATTCTATTTGATTTGACCTCCCTATCAATCGAATTTTAAAGGTTTGACCCTAGAACCTCGTCCACAAAAGGGGGCAAGTGCGCTCAGGGCGAAATCACCGGGTTACAACATCCTTAACGGAAGGGGAATGCTGGGCATGGCCGAGGACGACTTTTTCGATTCTGGCTCCTTCCATCTTTAGCAGAAAGGGGGCTAATTTCCTTGCTTTTTCCAGGCCGCCTGGAAGGTCTACCTTATTAATGAAAGGGATCACTCGGGTCTTCTCTGGCCGCCTCTTTATAATCTCTGACAGCAGGGTGGCGATGGCTTCCTCGGTTACTTGACTTCCTATCTCCAGATGAAGAAGACGGGCCGCGATCTCGGAGCGGAAGACATGCTCTTCATCCAGGGGACAACTCAGAACGTCGATCCCCGCCATGGGGATGAGCAGGGTGGTACAATTGGGAATGACCGGCTCCCCTTCCCTCGGCGCTTTAAGGGAGCGGCCGGCCGCTCCGTCGGCTTCGACGATCATGATGGAAAGATTTGCCTGGGAATAGAGCCCTTCCACCCAGTGCGGAACAATTCCTTGAAGCTTGCCATTATCCAGCCTCTTCTGGCCGATGACCAAATAAGGATACTGGGCCAAATTCTTCTCAACCCACTCCTTCATTTCCGCAAATTGATCCGATAGAAAAAGGGCAAAGGAAGGAGAGGGTTCAGGTTCCCAGATTTTCGTGGTGGTGGTGAGGAGGATTCTTTTTCTTCTAAGAGAAAGCTCATGTCCCAAGGCGAACATGAGGGCGGTCTTTCCCCCGGCGCCTACCAGGCTGATGACCTCGCGATCTTGGAGAGAAAAGGCTTCTTCCAGTGTCATGCCTATTCGCCTTATTGGTTCCTCTATCGATTAATTGCCCATAGTCGTAGGGGCAATTCATGAATTGCCCCTACATGGCGGCAAAGCGAACCCCTCTTTCGTTCCGGCTACGCCGGGTTAGTCCTCTTGCTCCAGGTATTTCTCATATTCTTCCGGAGTGTCGATATCGAAAAGAACCGCCTCTGTATTTACTTGCACGGTCAGGATGTCTTCTGGATGGTCTGCCAGAATTTGCCGACATCCCACATCTCCCTGTAATTGAAGGGCTTCCTTCATATATTTCGTGCTAAAAAGCACCGGGTGTCCCCTGGTGCCCCGGTAGGATGGGACTACAATATTCTTATGCGGGTAGTTTTGTTGAAATTCACGGATTAAGCGGTTGAAAATTTCTCGGCTAATTCCCGGCTGGTCACCTAAAACGATGATAAATGCTTTCGCGCTTTCATCCAGGGCCATCAGACCTTGGCGGATGGACGTGCTCATGCCTTTTTTATAATCTGAGTTAGAGACTATCTTGATCTTTTGGGCGGGTACCTTTTCGCGGATACGCTCTGCCTCGTGCCCGAGGACCAGAATTACTTCCTCCACCTGGGAGTTGAGCAGCGCATCCAGAACACCTTCCAGGATGGTCTTCCCCTGCCATGGTAGGAGTAACTTATTCTGGCCCATGCGTTTCGATTCGCCGGCTGCGAGCACGATGGCTGAGATCATCGACAAACTCCTATTTATAGGACGCGGATTTTCGCAGATACTTAAAAGAAAGTTCCGAGTACAAATCCCCCCAACCCCCCTTTAGTAAAGGGGGGCAAGGGGGGATTTTCCCCGCCAAGGCGGGATTCGTGGGTATCGAGCGGTCATGAAAAATTAGTTAGAAAATTTATTTTAAACTCCAAACCTGTAACTCGAAACTAAAAATAGACCTGCGTTTACCCTGTTAGATAGTAAACATCTAACGGGGTGAATCTGCGTCCAAAAAATTTCTGGATCATCATGGGGAAAGAGCCACCAAAACATCCCCCAGGGCCTTCCAACCCTTCAGGTTGGTGGCCGGGAGGAAATCATCCACGTAAGGCAAAGCAGCTCGCATTCCCTGACAAATCGGTTGGTAATCCGCAGATCCCAGGAGGGGATTCATCCAGATGATGCGACGGGCCCCTCTCTTGAGCCTCCTCATCTCGAAGTCTAAAAGCTCCGTGTCTCCCCGGTCCCACCCATCGCTGATTAGGATGACAGCGGCCCCCCCAATTCCCAGGTCCCTGGCATACCGCTCGTTAAACATTTTCAGGCAGTGACCGATTTTTGTTCCCCCGGACCAGTCCTGCACCTGCCTGCTGATGGTCATCAGAGCCTCAGCCCAGCGGTGGCGTTTTAAAATATCCGTGATCCGCGTCAGCCGCGTGCTGAAAACAAAAATTTCACTCTGGCGAAAAACTCCCCGCAGCCCGAAGATGAATCGCAAGATGAACCGGGTAGAGGGATCCATGGAGCCACTCACATCACAAATCACGATCATCTTCAGGGGCTTGATTTTTCGCCTGCGCCTGACCAACTCCACAACTTCTCCGCCATAATGGACTGCCTGGCGAAAGGTACGGCGGAAATCCATCTCCCGGCCTTTGGCAGAAGGCTCCCGCCTCCTGCTCACTCTCACGGCCAGCTGGGAGAGAAGGGGAGCAAACTCCTGGTCTATAATTTTCCAATCCTCCGGGGCATACTGACTGAAGTCCTTAACCATCAAGACTTCCTCGGGACTGTACCCGACCTGGAGTTTTTCTCCTTCCGCCCCCTCTTCTCCCGGGGCTTCTTCCTCATTCTCGGAGAGGAGAAGGACTTCTTCCCCAGGGGCCCCTTCATCTCCTAACTCCTCGGGGCCAGGAGCCGCCCGCTTTTGCAAGACTTCCTGAATCTGGACCCAGAATTGCTCGAAAAGCTCCTCATAAATCGTCAGATCTTCCTGGCAGGATGTGAAGTTGGCCTTCAAAGCCGAGGAAAAATCATTGCGGTCGGAAAGGTCGATGAACTCCAAACTCCGGGCCGCATCCATCACCCGGCCCGGGGTAATCTTCAGACCTTTTCCTTTCAACCGGCGGGCAAAAAGAATCAGGTGGGAAAGGATCTCTCCCTGGCGAAAACCGCCCATGGCAACTCTTCACCGCAGCTCAGGCACGGGGTATCTGGGTGCAGGTCAGGTCATCCCTCGGGGGCAGGCTGCTCAAAAATTTCTCCACTCCATACTCCTCCATTTGCTTCAAATCCTGGTGGTATTTGAAGATACAGCCCAGAGTCTCTCGTACCGCACCCTCATCGAGTTCCTCTTTCCCAAGGGCCATCAGGGCCATGACCCAATCCAGCGTCTCGGCAATCCCCGGCCTCTTGTAAAATTCTCTTTCCCGAACCCGCTGCATGAAGCAACAGACCTGATTTACCAGGGTCATTCCGACGGATGGCACCTTGGTCAGGACGATGCGCCTCTCTTTTTCCAGGGAGGGATAGTCAATCCAGTGGTAGAGGCAACGCCGCTTCAAAGCATCGTGGAGCTCTCGCGTGCGGTTGGAGGTCAGGATGACATGGGGGCGCTGTTCGGCCTGAATCGTGCCGATCTCCGGGATGGTGATCTGAAAGTCCGATAAGACCTCCAGAAGGAAGGCTTCAAACTCCTCGTCCGAGCGATCAATCTCATCGATGAGCAACACCACAGGTCTCTCGGAGTCATTTTGGATGGCCTCCAGCAGGGGCCTGCGGATTAAGAATTCGGGGCTGAAGATCTCTTTGCCCACCGCTTCCCTCGGAGCCTGGCAGATCTCGGCCTGTTTCATCCAGAGGATCTGCTTGGAGTAGTTCCATTCATAGAGGGCTGTGCCCACGTCCAGTCCTTCATAACATTGCAAGCGGATCAGACGGGTCTCCAAGATCTGCGCCAAAACCTTGGCGATCTCCGTTTTTCCCACTCCCGCTTCTCCCTCCACGAGGACCGGTTTTCCCAACTTCATAGACAGATGCAAGACGGTTGCCACAGCGCGGTCGGCAATGTATTTGGCCCTTTCCATGGCAGATTGGATTTCCTCTATGGTATCTAACATTTTCCAGTTCCTCTTTCTTTCCCCTTCGTCCCCCGCCGGATCTTGACCATCTCCGCCACAATGCTCACCGCGATCTCCTCCGGCGTTACCGCTCCAATGTCTAACCCGATGGGCGCATGAACGCCCTGCAACTTTTCCCGAGCAATCCCCTTCTCCTCCAGATTTGCATAGACGGTCTGGATCTTTTTCCGGCTGCCGATCATGCCGATGTACTTGACCTCCGTATTCACGGCCCACTCTAAAACTTCCTGATCATAGGCATGTCCACGAGTGACAATGACCAGGTAGCTGGATCGGTTGACCTTCAATTTGGGAAAGGCCAGGGGGAACTCCTCAGCGATCACTTCCTCTGCTTCCGGGAACCGGTCCTTATTGGCAAATTGCGGCCGGTCATCGATTACCACAACTTCAAACCCCACCATCTTACTCATCTTGGCCACGAATAAGGAGATATGTCCCCCACCAAAGATAAACAACTTAGGGGTGGGAACAATGGGTTCGATGTAAATGTCCATAACTCCGCCGCAGATCATCCCGCTTTCCACCGCTTCCCTTCCCGTGAGGTCGAAATGAACCGTCCGCGGCTTGTCTTCGGCGATGGCTTTCATCGCTTCCTGCCAGACTTCCGCCTCCATGCATCCCCCACCGACTGATCCCAAGATCTTCCCATCTTCGTGGATGAGCATCTTGGCCCCCATTTCCCGGGGCGTCGAACCCTTGGTGCCGATGATCGTGGCCAGGGCACCGCTTCTCCCTTCCGACCTGAGCCTTAATATCTCTTCGTAAAAATCAGCCATCGGCCATCTCCCACAAAGAATCAAGAATTACAAATCCGCACCAAATTGCCAGCAATATCCAATGGAAAAACTCTTTACGGACATGATGCCAAGTCCCCCTTGGGACTGTGTCATGATTGGTCATGCCCGCCCTGCACCAGCGCGGTACAGGGCCCGCAGAGGCGGGCCCTAGTATAATCCAGGGCGCGCATCGAGTCAGGTCAAATCATTGGAAAATTTTTCCAGCAGGGGATTTTCCTTATCTAAGAAATCTCTGGATTCCCGCTTCCGCGGGAATGACATTGCGCTGGATTCCCGCTCCCTGTTTTCACAGGGATAAATTTCGCAGAGACAGGCTTCGCGGGATTGACGGCTCCTTCTTTTCATTACGACACAACCTCCCAGGGGAGGGGAAAAGCTTTGGACGTTCGACCCGAAAAGATCAATCCTGCAACGACGGCCCCGCATCTCGAACCAATGCCAGGGTCGTGCAACTGATTCCATTGGTCCCGCCTTTAAGAAGCTCCACCGTTTCAATCTCGATGACCTTGACTCCCAGCTTCCTCACCGCGCGAATGGTCTTCTCAGCGCCCACAGGCATGATGACCCGCCCCGGCTCGAGGGTTACAAGGTTAGCCGGAACAAATCTCTTGTGCTCGTCGGGTGGGATTTCCACCAGCTCAAATTTATGGTCCTTCAGCCACTTATAAGTATTATAATCCAGGTTGGCCGGATAGACCACTGCCTTGCGGATGTCCAAGATCCCCAAGACCATGTCAATATGAAACTCACCGGCGGCCTCGAGGCTGTCCATGAAAGTCTGCATCACGGCGATGTGGATTTCCTCAAAGCCGTTTCTTCTTAACACCGGGATGACCTGATCGATTCCGTCCTGGTTGGCCGCAATCCCCATATGACCGATGATGGCATTCTCCGCGACGGCCCGCCAGGGCCCAACCTCGCAGATTCCATTTCCGTGGACCATATACAGAATGGGGCATCCGATGGAGGCCAGAAACTTCTGGAAGTGCGGGTTCAGTCCTCTCTTCCAGGAGCCATGTCCAAAGCGGGAGAGGATGGCGCCCCCGTTGACCAACATCACTTCGCTGGCCATGTACAATTTTCTCATGGGGCCATAGGCGCCCCAGGGATTATCGATGGTCATCCAGTGAATTTTCACACCATTCGCTTCGAGGATTTTGGTATAGGCCTCATGCTGTTTCAACAGAAGATCGAGATCGGGCCTACCGAACCGCATCATAAAAAAGGTTAGATCTTTCTCCCACAACCTATTGATCTCCACCTCGCTGGGCCTGATTAAGGCTACCTCACGCAATTTCCCGATTCCCTGATACCCTCCCCACCTCTTCCCCCAGATCCGCTCCATCTCCTCCAGATAGCTGATGCGGTGTAACTTTTCCAGCTGAGGCGGTTTGCCAGGGACGTAGTCCGGGTAGTTCTCCAGCGGATAATCCTCCATCCGCCCTTCCCATTTAATGCCCATTTCTCCTCTTCCTTTCTCGGATCCCTAATTATCTTGGGGGTCTTTAAGATTTCTTCTTCTGCATACCAGAATAAACGGAGGAAAGGACGACAAATAAAGCGGCCGAAAGCAACACGGTAGAAATCGTACTGGAGAAAAAGACGCCCAGATCCCCCTGGGACATGATCAAGGCTTGCCGGGCATTGACCTCCATGATCGGACCCAGGATGAAGCCCAGGATCAAGGGGGCCAGCTCAAAATTCAGCTTCCTCAACAGATATCCCAAAAATCCAAAGAAGAAAAGCATCCCCACGTCAAAGACACTGTTATTCACGCTGTAGGCCCCGATGATGCAGAAGAGGATAATCATCGGATAGAGGATGTGGGTGCGAATGGTGAGCAGCCTCACCCACATGCCAATGAGTGGAAGATTCAGGCCTAAAAGAAGAATATTCCCCAGGTACATGCTGGCCACCACGCCCCAGAAGACCTCTGGATGCTGTCTGATCAGAAGGGGTCCCGGGATCACCCCGTGGATCTGCAGCGCGCCCAGGGTTAAGGCAATGGCGGCATTTCCGGGAATTCCCAGGGTGAGCAGGGGAATGTAGGCCCCCTGAGCGGCGGCATTATTGGCCGCTTCTGGGGCGGCAACTCCTTCTATGGTCCCTTGCCCGAATCTCTCTGGATGATGGGAGATCCTCTTTTCAATGGCATAGGAGGAAAAAGAGGCCACGATCCCGGTGCCTCCGGGAAGGATGCCGATGAAAAACCCGACCAGAGAACCCCGGCCGATCGGCCCGAGAGAAACCCTCCAGTCTTTTTTATTGGGGAACAGTTCCCAGAATCTCGGCGTGTATCTTCGGGCATCGACCTTGGCCTTCCGGCCCATCTCCTCCAACACTTCCCCGAGCCCAAACAGCCCCATGATCAGGGGAACCATATCGATGCCCGCTTCCAGGTGCAGGCTCCCGAAGGTAAATCGCGCTCTGGACGAAATGGTTTCGATGCCCACGCAAGCCAGCAGTAAGCCCAGAACAGCCATCATGAGCGCCTTGGCCATGGACCCACTCGCCAGATATCCCACGAGGACAAAGGCCAGAAGGACCAGGGCGAAGATCTCCGCCGGCCCGAATCGCAAGGCAAAACGGGCCAGCGGTGGCGCCAAGAGCATCAGGCCGATCACCCCGAGTGTGCCGGCAATGAAAGAACCAAAGGCTGCAATCCCCAGGGCAGGGCCAGCCCGGCCTTGGCGGGCCATCTGGTAACCATCCAGGCAGGTAATGACGGATTGGGCCTCCCCTGGGATGTTGACCAGGATCGAGGTGGTTGAGCCCCCATACATGGTTCCATAATAGATACCGGCCAGCATGATGATGGCCGAGGTCGCGTCCATATAAAAAGTAAGGGGGAGAAGGAGCGCGATGGAGCCCGAGGGGCCGATTCCCGGGAGCACCCCGACTGCCGTACCGATCACTACCCCAACGAAACAGGCCAGGAGTTTCGTGGGCATCAGGAGGACGGAGATGCCTTGGCTGATTCCCTCAAAGATCTCCAGGAAAACCTCCCTTCAATTTCCCATTGCATCATATACCCAGAATTCCCCGGGGGAAGGGAATGATCAACAGTCTATAAAAAATAATGTAAAGGACCACCATAGCCAAAATTGAGACCAGGATACTCTTCCTATATCCCTCTGCGCCGGCTAACTTCATGAGATAGATAATCATCCAGAAGGTATTGACTAAAAAACCCAGGGTCTGGAAAAGCAAAAGATAGACAATCAGGCCAGCAAAAATCAACAGGATGTTCTTTCCGCGTCGCCAGCTGTCCCAGAAAGCTTCCTCATTCATCCGAAGATCAGGGATGAAAAAAGCCAAAACGGAAAGGAAGGCCAGGGATAGCCCCAGAAAGAAGGGCACAAAGCCAGGGCCGGGATTGTGAATATTCCCCAGGGAAAGATTTAGAGATTCAACCATAACCGAGATGGCCAGGATGGAAAAGGCCGCACTCGTTATCCGATCCGGTAAGGCCTTAATTTTTGACCTCCCCTTACCCCTCCACCCTCCCCTCTTCCTTCGGCTGAGGGGAGGGTGGATAAGCCGAAGCGAAAACTGACCCGTAGGTACCCAATAGATGATCCGACCTCTATTTAGGAGTAACCCTCAATCCCAGCTCCTCCACGAGTTCCCGGAGAACCTTGTCTGCTTCAGCCACATGCTTCACGAACTCAGGATGAGCCTTAAAATCCAACTCTACTCCGATCTTTTCGATCTTGCTGATCACCTCCGGATTTTTCACCACTTTCTCCAACGCCTTCTCCAGAAGGGAGACGATGTCGGCCGGAGTTCCCTTGGGAATGTAAATGCCTTCAAAAGTAGATATAGAGACGTCAACCCCTTGCTCTTTCCAGGTCGGCACCCTGGAATACAAAGGCCTCCTCTGATCCGCGGCCACACCCAGAACCTTCATATCTCCCGCATCCACAAAAGCTTTCACAGCTACCATCGGAGCGAAGTTCGAATCTACATGTCGGCCGGCAAGCGCGGCCACTGCCGGTGCGTCTCCGGCATACGGAACATGAATGAGTTTAATGCCAGCCGCTTTCTGGAAAGCTGCCGTAAACAGATGGTCGCTCGTTCCTGTACCACTGGCCCCATTCTTTACCTTCAGAGGATTCGCCTTGGCATGTTCTACGAACTCCTTCACGTTATTCCAGGGAGCCTTGGAATGTACCGTGAGCAGGCCCGGACTGGAGAGGAGCTGAGCCACCGGAATGTAATCCTTAAGGTTGGTCGGCGTGGGAGCTGTATATTGGGTCAAAATCATGGATATGGACATGAGGCTGATGGTATAGCCGTCCGGTTTGGCCATAGCCACTTCTTTGGCTCCCACTACTCCTCCGGCCCCGGGCTTATTCACCACCACTACAGGCTGGCCCAGTATCTTTTCCAATGCGGGAGCGAAAATTCTCGATACCGTATCGGTTCTTCCACCCGCAGGCCATGTGACCACCCAGCTTACGGCCCGCTCTGGATAGGCAGCCAAGAGGCTCTCGGAAATGAGACCCAGGGATAAGGTGAACAAAATAGCTGCTATAATTTTTTTCCTTTTCATCTTCCCCTCCTCGCAGAATAGTTTTTCCCTTTTCCCGTTCCATCATACTTTTTTTGAACTATTTATTTTGCCTCTTTTCACCCCCTTTCCTTCCTTCTTGCCTCCCCTTGAAAATTATACCTCCGCAAAATTGCTTCCAGCACACCTCCACCAATGGCCCGGGCCTTCTCCGAGATGGTAAAACAATTCTCCCGGACTCCCCGCGGGTCCACATCACCCACTTTCATTTGTTTCTGAACTAAAAGACCATCTCGCAGGATTCCTCGCAATACACCCTTAATCTCTGCGCGCACCGGGCTTCCATCAACTTCAGCCACGATTTCTCCTTTTTCCACCCATTCCCCGATTCTTTTTTTCCCCTTAAACCTTCCGGTGGTCGGGGCGCGCAATACCCTCTCCCCGGTATATCCCGAAATTTCTCCTGGAATTCCTGTGTCCGGTTCCGCTTCCCCTTCCTCGATTACTCTTCCCATCCGATGGCCGCGATTGCTCTCGATTACGAAGTGCACGTCTTCTCCGGCACGGAAACCAGGGCCAAGGCCAATGACCAGTGGGGCATCGTCGAGGCGTGTGCCAGTGTTTTTCTTGGCCATTATGGCGTCTATAATCACATCCGGGTTCAATTGCTCTCGAATGGAGCCTTCCGGGTCGATGATCACTGGAATTTTTCCCTCTTCCCAGGTGCGTAGAATTTCTGCTTTGCTGGCAACGCGCCGGGCCACCAGGCCCTCAACTTCCTTCTGGCCTTCGAATACAGCTTCACAGAAGGCCACTTCCCGGCGCACAGCCATGGGTTCTGCAACTTCCGTGATGCCCACGCGGAAGCCGCAGCGGGCCAGACGGTGGGCCACGCCCGTGCCCATCTCTCCTCCCCCTTTGACCAGAATAATCAGGTCTTTCAGTCCCCGGGTTCTTTTATTCATAGCGAGCTATGTTCCAAAAATTAATTGCCACAGAGTTCTCAGAGAATACGGTGTGATATAAGAATCCCATAATTTGTCCTGGCCCAGAATTTACCATATTATTCTCTGTGACCAATGTATTAATAGCCTTAAATTTCTCAAAATTTTATTAAGCAATCCCCCCCACCATTCGGCTGAGCCCTCGGCCTGAGCTCGGGCCGAAGGCTCACGGCCGAAGCCCTATCCCTCCCCCTCGAGGGGGGAGGGCTTGCCCTGTGGAGTAAATTCAACTACTCCACAGGGTAAAGGAGGGGGTGATTTTTTTATTGTGGCTTTGCTGGGCTGTCTTCCCCGTGGCGCAAAATAAAATCAGCCGCCTTTCCCAAAAGGGCACACTGGATATTGACAAACCCGGCATTTCCAGCATAAACCGCCATGGCCCAAGCTGGCAATCTCCTCCGCAGTGATGGGATCATCTGCTAAGACGCGGGGAAGAAACAGGTCCAGGGCTGTTGCTGGGTCATGAACCACGCACGCGGGCGCACCGAGGATGGTGGTTTCCCCCAGGCAGGCCAAAGCAGACATGGAACCGGGAAGAACGGGCACGCCATAGAAAACAATCTCTGCCCCTGACTTTTTGATGCCTGCGAGGGTGACATCATCCGGGTCTACCGAAAGGCCACCCGTTGCTACGATCACCTGACAACCGGCAGATTTCATCTGGCGAATCTCTTCCGCAATCCGGAGGACATCATCGGGAACGACCACCTTCCTCACCACCCTGGAACCTAAAGCTTCCACCTTCTTTTTCACAATAACGGCAGATCGGTCTTGAATGCGCTTCTCCAAGATCTCACTGCCGGTCACAATGATACCCACCTTCTTCTTCCGGAAGGGAAGAATTCTTAGAACAGGCCCCTCCTTCCGGCAAATCTGCTCCACTCTTCTAATTTTCGCCTCTCGAATGGTCAAGGGAATAATCCGGGTTCCAGCGACGATTTCGCCCCCGCGGACAAAGGAGTGATTATGTCGGGTGGAGAGAATAATCGCACCCAGGGCGTTGATCTTCTCCAAGGCGGTTACGTTCACCTTCAGTAGCCCGCTGCCTTGGGCCACAAAATCAACCTTCCCCTCGCGCGGACCCCGAAGCTTGACTCCTTTGCCAGCCATGGCTTTGGCCATCAACCAGGCGGCTTCATCTTCATGGACTTCCCCCGGCCTGAGTTTCAATACGTAAATCTGTTTCTTCCCCAGGTCCAAAAGTTTGGGAATATCGCTCTTACGGACGACTTGGCCCCGGCGGAAGGCAGCCCCTTTGAATTTTCCCGGGAGGATGCGGGTAATGTCGTGGGCCAGCTTCAAGCCCACTGCTTCCTCTACTCTAATCTTTTTGAGCATATTCGGTTAATTCACCTGCCCACAGAATAATTAAAATCCGAAACACGAAACAAATTTTTCATGCTGGATTTACCCTCCGCGAATCTCGCCAAGGCGAAAAAATCCCCTCCGCCCCCCTTTAAGAAAAAAAATTACTGACGTCTGGCTCGCAGTTCGGCCGCCCGCAACACTGATTCGATGATCTGCTCATAGCCTGTGCACCTACACAAGTTTCCTTCAAATTGATCTTTGATCTCAGCAATGGTCGGCCGCGGATTTTCATCCAGCAATGCTTTGGTCACGAGAATCATGCCAGGCGTGCAAAAACCGCACTGGAACCCGTACTTCTCCAGGAAGGCCTCCTGGATTTCGCTCAATTCCCCTTGTTTGGCCAGACCTTCGACCGTCGTTACCTCATCCCCTTCACGCATCTGGACGGCCAGCAGCAGGCACGACCGAACGGGTTTTTCGTTCAGGAGAATCGTACAGGCTCCACAGTCTCCTTCATCACACCCTTTTTTTACACTGGTAAGGTTGAGCCTCTCCCGCAGAAAATCCAACAAGGTTTCGTTCGGATTGACCTCTTCGAATACCATCCTGCCGTTCAATTTAAATTGTATCAGCATGGCTCCCTCCCCAACCAACCTGCGCCAGAACTCTCTTGGTCAGTACATAAGACATTTCTTTCCGATACTGCGCCGAGGCGCGTATATCGGTAATAGGCCTCACTTCCTCTCTGATGCATTCTGCCGCCTGGGAGATTCCCTGTTCGTTAACCTCACTTCCTTTTAGAGTCTCCTCAACCTTTCGGCCCCGAATCGGGGTCGGAGCCACCGCCCCCAGAGCCACCCGCACTTCTTCAAATTTCCCCTGGCGAATCCGGGCGAAGGCGGCGGCCGAAACGACCGAAAGGGTAAAGGCTTTGCGGCGGCCTAACTTGGAAAAAGCTGAGTTTCCCTCTCGTATGGGGAGGATTACTTCCGTGAGGATTTCATCCGCTTGCCTAATGGTTTGCTCCGGCCCCAGGAAGAATTCTGAGAGGGGAAGGATTCTCTCTCCTCGGGCACTTTGGATCTTCACGGAGGCGTTAAGGACGAGGAGCGGAGGAGCGGTATCTGCCGCTGGGGAAGCGCTGCATAAATTTCCGACCATGGTTGCCCGGTTCCGAATTGCAGGAGAAGCCATCAGGCTGATTGCTTGAGCGAGAGCTAATGCCTTTTCTTTAATCAAGGGCGACTGCCCGATCTCGGCCAGGCGCGTAAGCCCTCCAATATGGAGGCGATCAGCCCGCACTTCGATCCCCGACAACCCGGGGATTCGATTCAAATCAATGACCAAATCAGCTGCAATGGCTCTCTTCTTCATCTTGGGGATAAGGTCTGTCCCTCCAGCCAGCACCTGCGCTCGGTCCTGGTAATTTTTTAACAGATTGAGGGCCTCCTTCAGAGAAGAAGGGGCCACATAATCCATCTTCGGTAAGGGTCTAACTTCTACTTCCATGGCTTTTCTTCTCCCTCAGGGCAAAATAGATTTTTTCCATATCCAGCGGAATTTCGTGGAAGCGGGTGCCCACCGCCTGGTAAAGGGCATTGGTAATGGCCAGAGGCGTGGCGATGAAGGCGATCTCTCCCACCCCTTTGGCGCCAAAACCCGAATACTTGAATTCATCTTCCACCACAACTAGGTCAGCCATCTCCGGCATATCCTTGATAGTTGGGATCAAGTAGTCTGTATAGGAAGGATTCATCATCCTGCCCTCTTTCCGTACCACCTTCTCGGTCAAGGCATAGCCCAACCCTAAAAGCCCACATCCATACACCTGGCCTTTGACCACGGCCGGCTGGATGATCTTTCCAGCCGCCACTCCCGGAACGAGGCGGAGAACATCCACCTGTCCGGTCTCCAGATCGACTTCTACTTCCGCAATCGTACAGCCGAAGGTGTAAGCAGCGTAAGCATCCCCCTGCCCTGTCTCCGGGTCAGGGAATCCCCTCCTCGCTTTTATGAACCCATACTCAGCCGGAGGAATTCCCCTCATGTACATCTCATAAGCCAAATCTTTGAACAATATTCTTTGCGCGGGATGGCTGAGATTATATGTCTCACCATTTTCAAAGGCGACTTCCTCCTCCGAGCATTCCCAAAGATCAGCGGCGAGTCTGTTCATCCTCTTACGGATCTTCAAGGCGGCATCCACGGCCGCGGTCCCCCCCATGATGGTTCCCCTCTGGGCATGCGTTTCCCCGCTATCTGGCATCGTGCCGGTATTATTCGCATCCACCCTGACCTTTTCAACCGGAACGCCCAGGACTTCAGCCACCATCATAGCATGGGAGGTGATTGTTCCCTGTCCGATTTCTACGATTCCGGTCGAATATGTCACGCTCCCATCTGGGTTTACGATGACCGATGCTCCAGCCCAATCGCGTTTAAACCCGGTGGTGCCGCAACCATGCCAACTGCATCCTACGCCAATGCCCCGCCATTTCTTGCCCGTCTTAGCGCTGGCGTATTGAGCCCGCTTGCTCTTCCAGTCCGCCTTCTCCGCAACTTTTTGGATCAGTTCTTTGATTCCCACCGCGTGGTCGAGGAGTTGGTTCGTGCCTGTCCGCGACCCAGGGACTAAGGCATTCTTCAGCCTGAATTCCACGGGGTCCATATTCAGCGCTTCGGCCATGATGTCCATCTGGGATTCAGCAGCAAAGAGCATCTGGGGGTTCCCGAAGCCGTTGAAAGCTGCATTGGGGAGGTTGTTCGTATAAACGGCTACGCCATCCACTTTGATGTTTTCCACTTCATAGACTCCGGTGGCATGGTAGGCAGCTCTCTTGGTAAAGCCCACGGACCAAGTGGCGTATCCTCCGGCGTCCACGGTGTAATCCACTTGAATAGCCCTCACCTTCCCATCTTTCGTAGCTCCAGTCTTGTAGCGGATTTCAAATGGACCGCGCTTGAATCGATAGGCGAACGATTCGTATCGGGGATAAACGATCATGGCCGGTCTGCCGAGTTTGACCGCAGCTAAGGTGGCCAAGGAGCAAATGAGCGGGCCGTAGGTATCTTTTCCGCCAAATCCGCCGCCGATGTAGGGAGTCGTAACAGTCACTTCCGAGTCTTTCCACCCCAGGACGCGAGCCACAGTGTGTCTCGTCCGGAAGGGGTTTTGCGTGGTTCCGATCACAGTGACGCCTCTCATTCCGGTGGGAATGGCCACTGCCGCCTCTGGCTCAATATAGGCATGATCCTGGGAGCCCGCCTGATAGGTCCTCTCTACGATCACATCACAGTGGCGGAAGGCCTCTTCCACGTTCCCCTTTCTTATTTTGGCCTCCGCGGCGATGTTACTATGTTCATGAATCCTGATACTACTTTTCAGCGCCTCTCGGGGATCGAAGATGGGCGGCAGCTCTTCATATTCCACTTGCAAATGGTCAGCCCCTTCCCAAGCGCTTCTTTCATCCCTGGCAACAATCAAAGCCACGATGTCTCCTATATATCTCGCTTTGGTGGTAAGGATGGGCTGGTCGTCCACCAGATAGCCGATTTGATTCTCCCCCGGCACGTCTTCTGCGGTGATCACTGCCTCAACTCCCGGAACCTTCAGCGCGCTGGCTTTGTCGATCCTTTTGACAATAGCATGGGCGTAAGGACTCCGGACGGCTTTCACCCGCAGAGCTCTTTCCACCAGAAAATCGGCAGCGTATTTGGCCAGGCCGGTCAATTTTTCAATGCCATCCACCCTTTTAACGTCTTTTCCCACTACTTGGTAACTCTTACCGTGCAGCAGGTTTTTTACTTCCTCCAGATACTCCAATTCCATACTACCCCCCTTGGCTTGGAACATCACGTTGGCTTAATAATACACCGGAAAAGACCAATTTGCTCGCCCCAAAATTGCTTTCAAAGCCCCCATCCCCCCTTTAGCAAAGGGGGGGTGAAAAAATCCGACTATACCCCCTCTCCTTTGATGGGAGAGGGTAGGGTGAGGGTGAAGAATTAAGGAATTCCTTTAAGTTATTTATCCCCCTCCCCTTCATCCCCTCCCGCGAGGGGAGGGGAATCATGTTCTATCCAATTTTTTCACACCTTCGGGGGGCGAGGGAGGATTTTTAAGGCCCCCGTTTCCTTATTTCGTTTATGGCCGCCAGAACATTCTCCGGCGATAGGGGCAATTTTTTTATCCGGATACCGATGGCGTCATAAACAGCGTTGGCCAGTGCTGCCGCCGTGGGAGGCGCTGCGACTTCCGCCACCCCTTTGGCGCCGAAAGGACCGAAGGGATCATAGGTTTTCGTGAAGTAGATTTCGAGAGGCGGCGCATCAAAAGGACCGGGCGTCCCGGAGGTCATGAAATCCGGGGTCAACAGGTGTCCATCCCGATAGGCCATCTCCTCGGTTTTGGCAAAACCCAAACCCTGGAGGGCCTGTCCTTCGATCTGTCCTTCTGCCCCAACCGGGTTGATAATATTTCCGCCATCATTGGCAGTCCAAACTTTGAGAACCTTGATTTCGCCCGTCTTGTCGTTCACTTCCACTTCCACTGCCTGACAGGCAAAAGAGTAAGTGGAGCAAGGACTGGTCTGCTTGGTGGGGTCCATTTTGGTAGTATCAGGCTCGTCCTGACCGCTTCCCCTAATCCTTCCCCCCTTTTTCCGAAAGAGGGCAAAACGGGCTACCTCGGCCACAGTGGTCCTGGCCTGAGCTAACCCTCGGATGAAAATCTTTCCCTCCTGCACAGTCAAGTCAGCAGGATTCGCTTCCAGCATCTCGGCAGCTTCTTGCAGAAGGAGGCGCTTCGCCTCTTCGGCAGCTCTCATCACCGCGATGCCACCGGAGTAAGTGACCCGAGAACCCCAGGGGCCCAGAGAGTAGGGAGTGATATCTGTATCGGGGAGAAGGATGCGGACGGATTCCAACGGCACCCCCAAAGCTTCGGTCGCTATCTGGCAAAATGTCGTGTCCCGCCCTTGGCCGTACTCACCCTCACCGGAATAAATGACCGCTTCACCATCCGGCAGGATCTCGACGTGGGCATTACTCCCGGCAAACCCGTCGGAATGGCGATCGTCCACCTCATGGATGGTGCAGGCCATACCGATGCCTTGATTCAGGTGTCGTCTCTGGCCTCGTTTTTCCTTCCAGCTGGATGCCTGCACAACATGCTCGATGGACTCAGAAAGACCGCAACTGCTGATCTTCCAGCCATGGACGGTAATGTCTCCGGAGCGGGTAGCATTCTTCAGACGCAGCTCTGCCGGGTCCATACCGAGGTCATCAGCGATCATGTCCAACTGAGAATCGAAGGCAAAAGTGTTCTGCGGGCTTCCATAGCCCCTGTAGGCTCCGACTGGACTCTTGTTGGTATAGACCAGCTTGGCATCCGTACGGATGGCTGGAATGCGGTAAAGGTTGTCATTTCTGTGAGAGCAGACGATGATCATGGCAGCAGCCATGTCGCAATAGGCCCCGGCGTCGTAAAAGAAGTTGAGCTCGCGGCCCAGGATCGTTCCATCTTTTTTGACGGCGGTCTTCACATAGTAGCGGCCGGCATAACGGGGGCGGCTGGCAAAGTATTCCTCTTCCCGCGTGTAGACCATCTTGACCGGCCGCCCCGTCTTTTTACTCAAAACAGCAGAGGCTGGATATATGGAGTTAAGAACAACCTTGCTGCCGAAAGATCCACCGGTGTGGCACTGAATAATTCGAATACGGCTTACGGGTACCTGCAAAACGCGGGAAAGCATGATCTGAATGCCCGAAGCATTCATGGTTCCGGTATGGACAGTGATCCTGTCCCCCGCATCCCATTCTACCACGCAGGCGTAAGGCTCGGCATAGGACTGGTGAACACGTTGGGTGTCGAACCGATCTTCCCGGACCAGATAAGCCTCGGCCAGGGCCCGATCCATATCCCCTTTGTTGATCTGAATGCGCACGCCGATATTGTTAGGAGCATCTGCGTGAAGCTGCGGCGCCCCTTCCTTCACCGCCTCCTCCGGGTCAAAAACCGCTGGCAGGTCCTCATATTCTACGACGATGCGCTCCATAGCTTCCGTGGCGCTATCCTCGTCTATGGCCGCGACTGCCGCAATCTCATCCCCCTTAAAGCGCACCCGATCCGCGGCGAAAACGGTCATGTCCGCCCTGCGGTCAGCAAACCCATAGACCACTGGAGGCAGATCCTTGGCCGTGATGACTGCTTTCACGCCCGGAACCTTCAAGGCCGGGGATATATCCAGGTGATGGATGCGGGCATGGTGCCGGCTGCTCCTCAAGATCTTCCCGATCAGCATTCCTGGCAGGACCAGATCGGCAGTATACTGGGCCCGCCCGGTGACCTTCGGAATAGAATCCGGGCGACTCACCCTCTTGCCAACAATATTAAACTCCGGCATTAAGCCTCCTAACTTGTTAGGACACAGATTTGCTCAGATAAACTCAGCAAGGAAGAATCCGGAATAAGGACTTTAACGAAGATCTCGACTCACGCATTTGAATTCGATTTTTTTAAATCCTGCTAATCTGCGTCCAAAATAGGAATTAAGAATTTCCGTCAATCGGGCCTCGATGACTTGTCTCTTGAATTCCACTGCACCACGAACGAAGGAAACAAGGCTCAGCTCTTCCGCCGCCTGTCGGGCTATGCCCGCAGGATTTCTTGTTCCTTGATCTAACATCTTTTCCGCCTTCCGTGCCCGGAGCGGTCGGGTGGCCACGCTGGCTACCACGATCCGAGATCCTGACCCATTTCGGGGTGGGAGCACAGAAATGGTGAAGGTGGCAAAGTCCAGATTATTCTGCGGCCGGAACTTGACAAAGGTTCCTGACTCTTTGGCTACGGGGAGGAGCACTTCTGTCAGGACTTCACCCGCCTCGAGGGCCAAGTAATCGATCCCATCTCCCGGGAAGAAATCTTCCAGGCCGATGAGGCGCTCTCTTTCATCGGAACCGAGCCGCAATTCAGCATCCAGGGCCATAAGAGGCCCCACCGTATCTCCAGATTGCAGAGCAAAGCACCCTTTCCGGCTCTCGGGCACTACGTAGCATTTGTCGCCTCCCGCAGCCTTGCGGCACTCCGGGTATTCAGACCGCCAGAAAGGAGAGCGATTGTAGAACCAGCACCGGCTATTCAGACAGATGTTCCCGCCGATAGTGGCCTTACTGCGGACCTGCGGCGAGGCCACGGCCAAGGCTGCCTGGGCCAGCATCGGGTAGCTCTGGTTGATCCCCGGATGACGGGCTATCTCATCCAGCGTCGCCATGGCTCCGATGGTGAAGCCCCCATTCCCATCTCCCCGTATATCCGCCAGGCCCGGAATCCGTTTCAGATAAACAATGGAGCGCGGTTTGATGAGTTTAAGCTTTTTCAAAACTAAAACATCAGTACCTCCAGCCATCAGAACTGCTTCCGATGGCGGCCGCTCCTTGATCAGGCGGCTCGCTTCTCTCACACTCTCCACGGGTATGAATTTGACCTCAGGCATTCTTCAGACCCTCAGCCGAAACCCTTTTGACCGCATCGATAATTTTGTAATACCCAGTGCAGCGGCACATGACGCCTTTAATGGCCTCGCGGATCTCCTCCTCGTTGGGCTTACGACTCTGCTGCAGAAGGGAGTAGATGGCCATGATCATGCCCGGCGTGCAGTAACCGCATTGGATGGCTCCCGCTTCCACGTAAGCCTTCTGAATGGGATGGAGGCGATCTCCTTCAGTCAGTCCCTCTATGGTCAGAACCTGGCCTCCTTCAGCTTCCAAAGCCATAGTCAGGCAGCTGTTGACGGCTTTCCCGTTCAAAATGACTGTACAGTGTCCGCACTGGCCCTCCCCGCATCCCCGCTTGGTCCCCGTCAGCATCAGTCGATCCCTGATAACATCCAGAAGGGTCTCATCGTCCCGGACAATGAGTTGAATTAGCTCCCCGTTGACCCGCAGATTCAAAGGTGTCATTTCTTATCCTTCCTGCTGCCGCCTCCCTCACCGGGTATTCTGGGGAGGCTTTAATTGCCTTGGCCGGATGGACGCACTCAATCCGGGCTTACTCCCAAGTAGTACTTCTTTACTTCCAGGCTGTGTGGTTTCATTTATTCATACTCCCTTCAAGGTACCCAGGCAATACACTGTATCTCAACAAGCATACCCCGAAGAAGACCGGCTTGCACAGTGGCCCGCGGCGGTGGGTCTTTGGGAAACAAGCGGGCATAAACTTCGTTCATGGCTGAAAAATTCTTCAGGTCAGTCAGGTAAACCGTGGTGCTGACCACATTCTCCAGCGACGTTCCTGCAGCCCCCAGTATGGCTTGGATGTTCAAGAGAGTCCTCTCTGTCTGTTCTTTGATATCTCCTTTGACTTCATGCGTCTTGGGGTCGATGGGCCCCTGACCTGAGACAAAGACCAAATTGCCCAGCTTCACCGCCTGGGAAAATGGCAAGGGAAGCCTGGGAGCCCCATCCGTCTCAATGATTTCCCGTTTCATGAACCCTCCCAAGAAGACAGTGATTAGTGTCAGTGTAAGTGTGAGTGATACAACCGCCTAAATCCCTTACTCACACTGTCACCGACACTGACACTTTTTTTATTGCATGGTCCTCCCGCCGTCTATGCTATAAACTTGACCCGTAATGTAATGGGCGCGATCAGAAGCCAGAAAAGCTACCAACTCGCCAATTTCTTCAGGTTCCCCATACCGCCCCATGGGAATGGTCGAGCGCATGTAGGCTTTGAATTCCTCAGAGAGGCGGGATTGCATGGGCGTGTTCACTGCCCCAGGCGCCACACTATTGACGGTGATGCCCGTCTTACCTAGTTCTCTTGCCAGGGCCTTGGTAAAGGCGATGATGGCCCCTTTGGCCGCAGAGTACACAGCCAAGTTCGGGCTTCCCACCTTTCCCGCAGAGGAAGAGATGTTGATGATTCTTCCATACTTCTGCTGCAGGAAGTGGGGAAGCACAGCCCGTGTGCAGATGAGATAGCCCTTGAGTCCCACGCCCAGATCCTGTTCCCAATCCTCCTCTTTAGATTGAGCAAAGGGGACATTCACGCTGGGAGCCACGGCATTATTGACCAATATGTGCAGAGCCCCATAGGTTCGCAGGGTAGATTCCACCATGGCCTGCACTTCGCTCATTTTCATCACGTCAGCGGAATAAGCTATGGCTTCCCCTCCCCGGGACTTGATCAAACCGGCCGCGGCTTGGCCTCGATCTTTATGGCGGTTGCAGATCACGACCCTGGCTCCTTCCCGGGCCAAGACGTTGGCTATTCCCTGCCCGATCCCCTGGCTCCCACCGGTGACGATGGCTATCTTACCTTGAAGGATCATGACCTTTATTTCTCCTTTAATATTTGATTTTGGAATTTGTCATTCCCCTCTTCTCGCCATCTCTTGCCCATCAAATCCAGAGTGTACAAACCCATGAGCACCGCACAGAGAGGTATGATGGCAATGATCAACCCCAGAGGGATATCGGTGAGGGGGGTATTGTGGATCATCTGGAGGCGCACCAGCTTTATTCCCTGGCTAAACATTACGGTTAAATAACCCAAAATCAACAGGTAGATTCCTATCCCCCAGCAGCGCAGGAGCCTGGGGGGAAAAAGCTTTACCAAGGCATCAATGCCCAGATGCCTTCCCTCCCGCAGCGTGATGATGGCCCCAAAGAAGACCCACCAGATGAAAGAGTAACGGGCCACCTCCTCAGTCCAAGACAGAGGCCAATCAAAAAGGACGCGGAAAAATATCTGCGATCCAGTGGTAAGAACCAGGATGATCGTAAAAAAATAGAGAGCGCCGTTCACGATTTTGTTGACTATCCTGATCATATATCCCATTTTTTTCAGATTTCCCTTTTCGCCATCTTACCCTCTACCCCTTTCTCCTCCTTTTTTTAGCGCAGCATCAGCCGCGGGATAAAGGTGGAAAGCTCAGGAATAAAAATGATCAACCCTAAGACCACCAAGCAGGACAGGAGGAAAGGAATCAAACTCTTGGCCACCTCTGCAATGGAGATCTTGCCGATGGCGCAGGCCACAAAAAGGGTGATCCCCACAGGAGGCGTAGCCATGCCAATGGAAAGGTTCAGTACGGTCATGAGGCCGAAGTGGATCGGGTCCATCTGCAGGGCCATCCCGAGGGGGTGGAGGATTGGTGCCAGGATAACAATGGCCGTGATGGTGTCGATAAAGCATCCGACCACCAAAAGAAAGAGGTTGATCAAAATCAGGATCAAGGCCTTATTCGAGGTGAGGGAAAAGAGGAACTCGATGATCTTCTGGGGAAGCTTTTCAATGGAAATGATCCAGCTGAATACCATGGCGTTGGCCAGGAGAAAGAGCCCGATGGTGCTGGTGATCCCCGCAATGAGGCAGATCGACGGAAGATCTTTGAGTTTGGCCTCTTTGTAGATCACGAAGGCCAGGATGAAGGTATAGAAAGTGGCCGCGACCGCCGCTTCGGTAGGGGTCAGGAGGCCGCTGTAAATCCCGCCCACAATGACTACAATCGTCCCCAGAGGCAGGAAGTTGATCTTTACCGAATAGAGGGTGTGGGAAAGGGAAAACCCGCGGTATCGCCCGTAACCCCGCTTCCGGGAGATGAGAAAGGCCGGGACCATCAGGGAGAGTCCGAGGAGGATTCCGGGAATGATCCCGGCCAGGAGCAGGGCTCCGATGGAGACTTCCGTGGCCACTCCATAGATGATCATCGGGATGGACGGGGGAATGATCACCCCGATGAAGGAAGAACAGGTAACGACCGAGACGGCAAATTTGATATCATAACCTTCATCGACCATGCTGGGGATCATCAGGGAGCCAATGGCCGCTGCTTCGGCCGCGCCCGAGCCCGTGATCCCGGCGAAAAACATGCTGGCCAGGATGGTGATATGAGCCAGCCCCCCGCGCAAATTTCCCACCAGTGCTTCGGATAATTGCACGAGCCGGCGGGTAATCCCTCCAAAGGACATGAACTGCCCGGCCAGCATGAAAAAAGGGATGGCCAGGAGGGGAAACGAATCCAGGCCGTTGAACATCCGGTGGAAGGCCATGACCATGGGGATATCGGGACGCAAAGACAGCCAGATGAGCGAAGCCAGTCCCAGGGCAAAAGCCAGGGGAACGTTGGAAAGAAAAAAAACAGCGAGCGAACCCAGAAGGACGGTCATGGCCCCTCCTTGGAGCGATTACTTGTTTTTCTGTATGGCCTCGATGATCTCCTTGCCTCCGGGGATGCGGCCGCTGTACTTCCGGTAGACCGGCTCCAAAGCCTTTTGGAAATCCTTCTCTGCACCTGGGTTAAGCTTCCCGAGGATGGCCCCTCCGGCTTGGGCTTTCTTGGTTTTCTCCTCGATCTCATGGGCATAGATTTTGCGGGCATACAGGGCCGATTGGAAGCCCGCGGAAAGGATCAGCTTCTGGTATTCCGGAGATAGAGACTGGAGGAAGGCCTCACCGACGATCATCAACATGGGTAAATACTTATGTTTGCTGTCCGTGAAGTATTTGGCCACCTCATGATGTTTCTGCGTCTCGTAGGTAACGATGGAGTTCTCCCCGCCATCTACCACCCCCTGCTGCATGGCGCTATAAAACTCCGTCAGAGCCATGGGAGTGGCCTTGGCTCCGTAGGCGTTCATCGACTCCACCAGGACCGGGCTTTCCATGGTCCGCATCTTCAGCCCCTTCATGTCCTCTATGGACTTGATGGGGCGCTTGGAATTGTAGAAACCCTGGAAGCCGGAGCTGGAATAGCCGATGATCCGCACCCCCAGCTTCTGACGAAACCGGTCGGTGAAACCCTGGCCAATGGGCCCATCAAAAACCCTATCCGCATGATCAAAATCCCGGAAGAGAAAGGGGAGGTCAAAGAGGCCGCTTTCCGGGAACGACGAAGTGGTAAAACTGGAGGCCGTGGTGGTGACCTGAATTCCTCCGAGCTTTATGGCTTCGAACAACTCTTTGTTCGACCCCAATTGTCCCCCAGGATAGATATGGACTTCGATTTCTCCCTGGGATTCTTTTTCCACCATCTGCTTGAACCAATCACATTGCTTGAATTCCGTGTGGGCCCGCGAGACGGCCAGCCCGATCTTGATCAGGATCTTATCCTTGGCCCCTGCCAGGTTAGGGGATCCCAGAATCGCCATGGCGGCGATGAATACGCCTATCCCCATCCACTTTATTTTCTTCTTCATGTTCTCACCCTCCTTTTCAATCTGTTAGCTTGGTTATTCCCGAAGACTCATTCCGGCCGTAATATTTCCTGACATTTGCTAATTCCGCCATGTCGGTTTCGGCACCTGCCAAGGCATGAAAATCCCCCCCTGCCCCCCTTTAGCAAAGGGGGGTTGGGGGGATTTGGAAGGCCCTGTATTTTCACGCCTGGGCCTGTAATGCCACGGCCCCAGGAACCGGGCAGACGCAGGTGCAGATGCCACAACCTCGGCACTCTTCCCCGATGTTTACATGCCCCTCCCTTACCTTGATCACGTTGTAAAAGCAGGAGGGCAAGCAGCGCTCGCAGTCTGTGCAGATCTCCCGGTTAATGACAGCGTGTTCCTTCGGCAGTGCCTCCATCTCCCCATAACTCAGGGCCGCCCTGGCGGCAATCCCGACAATCTCCCGGGCTGATCTATATCC
>Ga0315314_1000919_pt1 | contig 28640 bp, 36 predicted proteins | sample TDP9_MG_FD_203631 | JGI IMG/M metagenome (GOLD analysis project Ga0315314, IMG submission 203631) | Freshwater sediment microbial communities from Lake Towuti, South Sulawesi, Indonesia - TDP9 | ecosystem: Environmental > Aquatic > Freshwater > Lake > Sediment | place: Indonesia: South Sulawesi... | reverse complement strand
AACGGTTCCAGTTTTGCCACCGTCAATAATGGTGCTGCTTCTATTTTTTCCAGTGAGCACTACCGTCTTGTTTACAACCACATTCTCATGGTATGTTCCTTCTCCCACGGAAATAGTGTCTCCTTCTGTTGCATGATTGATGGCTTCTTGGATTGTTGGATAATCGTCCGGAACTATAATTGTAGCTGCTCTGACTGATTGAATTTCAAATGCGAAAGTCAGCGTACTCCCAAGAAGCACCGCCAGTGCGATCCAAGACAATAGCCTATTCATTTGCTTTTCACCTTGTAGAATACTGTTTTCGGTTATGGGTCATATTTAAAATTTTCGGAACACGACTATAGAAGAGAATTCTACTTTTTCCATCAAAAACAGAAAAAAGGGGATTTGTGGGCGATATCTCCATTGTAGGGATGATTCAAATTCCACCCCCGGCGCCAAAATTATCTTCATTGTTTAAGTTTTTGGGTTGCTTCCTGTTGAACAACTAAGGGCCAAGAGGATGACGGAGGGAAGCGGATCGGTTCTCACCGCCAGTATCTTCAGGAGGAGCCACGGGGGAGCGAGTAAGTTGGCGAGGATGGTGGAGGAGGCGGGCGCCGACGTGGTGGAGCTGAATCTCTCATGCCCCGCGTAGAACCCCGAGAGGGAGCCCCATCGGAGGGGGGCGGGGTGCGACTCGGCAACCGCCATTGCGCTATACGATATTCTTAAATCGCCCTTCGAACATGTCGGCTTCCGACATCCATTGGTAGAGAAGCTGGCGCAACCATGAATCGACATCTGATAGGCTACACGGCTGGACTTGGCGTCCTGGTTTTCGCGTTTTGGTTAGTTATGACGTTTGTAAAATATCCTGAGATTCGATCCCTGCCGTATTACACCTTTAGAACGCTTCTGAGGATAACGATCACCCTGGGTATTTCTGTGGCGTGGGGCGTTTCCTTCGGAATTCTGGCTTCGACAAACAAAACGGCCTCAATAATACTGGTACCGTTCATAGATTTGCTGCAATCCCTTCCCATACTCGGCTATTTTCCGGCGGTCATCATGCTTTTTATATCGCTTTTTCGAGGAAGCGAACTCGCGATCGAACTCTCGGCGATATTGTTGCTTTTCACGTCGATGGCGTGGGCGATATTTTTCGGTGTTGTGGGCGCGGTGAAGGGAATTCCAGTAAATATCATCGAATCCGCTCAGAGCTTCGGGCTTAGGGGTTTCAAGTATATCAGGCACGTGACCTTGCCAGCCATCGTTCCGGCTCTGGTCTCTGGAGCAACCCTCGCCTGGTGCGACGGCTGGTTCTTCATGATAGCCGCCGAGTACATAGAGTACGCGGGCACCACTTACCAGGTTCCAGGATTAGGGTCCTTCCTCGCTAAGGCAGCATACGTATATGACGATATTAATCTTTCAGCCATTCTTCTTGTCTTGATCACGGCTCTAGTTGTTTATATTAATTTTTTGACATGGCATAGACTGATGGAGCGAGCTACAACTGGCACCTACAAACCGGTCTTAAAGATAGACCTCTCGGGAATTGGTCAACTTGGGGTGATTAAGACAATTGGGCTATCGAGGTGGTTGCACGTAGGAGACCGCATTCACTGGCCGAAATCCCATATCGTGGCGTCTCCTAGACTAAGGAAATACACTCGTCTGGAGAAAGCCATCGCACTTGTGCTGGCTCTGTCCTCGGCGTTCTTAATCGTCTATCTTATAGCGCCTCAGGTGAGTATAGATGTAATCAAACGAGGCTTTTCAAGTCCCCCCGCAGACGAGCTTCTCCATCTTCCAGGCTACATCGCGCGGACAATGGGGCGACTGGGAATCGCCTATGTTATCTCCTTAAGCGTGGCTCTCGGAATGGGCATACTAGCTGCTGAACACAAGAAATTCGCAACCGTTTTCTATCCCATATATGACATTGGGCAAGCGGTTCCCATTTTGGCTTTATTTCCGGTGCTCTTCATAACGTTAAGTAGAATCTTTGGAGGCGTGGTCGGGCTTGAAATGACTGCCATAGTCATGCTGATTTTAGACATGATTTGGTACATGTTTCTCAACATTGTAAGCGCCGTAAGAAATATTCCAGACGAAATTAGAGAAGTTGGAAAACTCTTTGGTTTTAAGGGCGTGAAGAGAATCACCCACATAGTTATCCCTTCCATTTTGCCAGCTATAGTCACGGGCAGTATTTTGTCGTGGGGCACAGGTTGGAATACCATAATCTTCTCTGAGTACATGCCTTACGGAGAGAGAATAATAGAGCTTCCAGGATTGGGTTCCTACCTCGACAAGACGGGTTATCTTTACGGGAACACGGTATTGTTGATTTTTCTTCTGGCAATAATTGCAAGCATAGTTCTCTCGATGGAGGCTCTGGTGTGGCGCAGGCTCTTAAGAAAGTTCGAGAAATACCGAGCGGAGGTCTAAGATATGCCCGTGCTTGAAGTGAGGGGCGTAACAAAGACCTTCCTCCTAGAGAAATCCAAACTCCCCGTTCTAGAGGATGTCAGTTTCTCAGTTGATAGAGACGAGTTCATCTGTCTAGTTGGGCCCTCTGGCTGCGGCAAATCCACCATGTTGAGAATTATTGCGGGCCTGGAGAAGGCAGACTCAGGCGAGATACTGTTTCACGGCCAACCTCAAACCTCGCCCAGTCCCAAAATCACGATGATCTTCCAGCTCTTCGGCCTGTTTCCCTGGAAAACCGCTCTAGAGAACGTGGAGGTACCGCTTGAAGTCCTCGGTGTGAAGAAAGAGGCGAGGGTGGAGACAGCCCGGAGTTACCTCCGAATGGTCGGCCTAGAGGGGTTTGAGAACACCTATCCCCACGAACTTTCAGGAGGCATGAAACAGCGAGTTGGAATAGCCCGAGCCCTAGCCCTCCAGCCCGAGGTACTCCTGATGGATGAACCCTTCTCCTCGCTTGACGAGTTGACGGCGAAGACCCTCAGAGAACTCGTGCTTGAGATCTGGCGAGACCCAAGCCTGCCCACCAACACGTTTGTTATGGTCAGCCACAACGTCGAAGAGGCTGTTTACATGGCCGACAGAGTGATAGTCCTGTCCCCCAGGCCGGGAAGAGTCGTAGGTGAAGCGAAAGTCAACCTCCCACGCCCCCGCACCGAATACCTGCGAGACCCAAAATATTTCCAAAGTGTCGATGAGGTTGTAGCCATTCTAGAAAAGCACAAAGGCGAGGCCCAAGTTAAAAGTCAAATCAGTTAGTCCAAGTTTTCAATCATTCAAAAGACCAGAGCACTAATGGGACTTCACGTGAAGGTTGGTGAATTGAAAGCTGGGGCTCAGGCTATTTAAACGGTTGCTTTTTGGATCTCTTTGTAGACTTTTCGGAATTCTTTGTAGACATCCGCCACGGTGGCCTGCCGCATTCTATTCTTTATTAACCCCGCGGCAACTAAAGCAGCGCCTATGACGTCGGTTATCGTGGGGTCTGGGAAGGCTATTAACGCCACTCCGGCCGCGATCAACCGTGAACCCCTAGCCCTAGCTTCTGCGTTGGGTTCTCCGATCAGACGTTTCAAGGGCTTTGCCGTCTCGGCAACTCCACTTAACGCGTTCCCGAACTCTTTGTAACTCAGTGTCAACTCACGAAGTGTTTCGGCCAATTCTCTCGCTTGGGTCGAGTTCACCACCGTTACCACATCATAGCCTCGACTGTCTGGCTCTTTGCGGAGGACAATTTATTCTTTTCTAACATACCAATATATTTAGAAATGTTGGCACTCGTCACTTCTATGCTGGTGGCGAACTCTTAGGGGCTTGTGCCGAAGGCAATGATCGTGGCGCCGATGGGCATTTTCGACACACCGATGCTTTCAGCTGCATTCGCAGAGGCGTTGACAATGAAGCGAGAACCCGGGGAGGATACGGTGTGAGCGGACGGGGTTCTGAGTGGAGAGATATTAATTAATATTAGACGTAGTTATTATTGGTGAAAGATGGGGAAGGGCGGCCTCAGATGAGGGATCTTGGTGTTTCCTTGAGGGTTCGAAGGATGATGGAGAGGGCCCTGAACTTGGAGGACGGCAAGGCCCTGGGAGAGCGGCCTGTCCTGGCCACCGAGTCTTACAGGGAGACCGAAGGCTATCCCATGATTATTAGACAGGCGAAAGCCCTAGAAAATGTGTTGATGAGGGAAGGGGTGTCGATCGGGGAGGACGACCTGTTAGCGGGGTCGTTGGTGCGGCAGAAGACCGCTCACCCGGGCATAAGCGAGGAGGTGAAGAGGAGATACCCCGAGGCTCAGCTCAACTTCGTGGAATTTACCGGCGCGGGTCGATTTGATCTCTCTAGGGCTTCACCCGGGCTGAGGGAGGCCTTGGAGTACTGGAGGGGGCGGCCGACCCTCCACGAGATGGTTAGGCGCGCCAGGAGCCCCGAGGACCTCGCGGCCCAGAACGGCGGCGTCTACTCGGCGGGCGGGCTGGTCGACGGCCACACGCTGCCGGACTTTGAGAGGGTTCTCAGGGAGGGCTTCCGCGGTCTCAGGGCGGAGGCGGAGCGGAGGATGGGGAATCTGGACCCGACCGACCCCGAGTCCGTGAGGCGGAGGCGCTTCTACGAGGCCGCAAGGATCTTGTGCGACGCCGCGGTCAAGTACGCCCAGCGCTACGCCCACCTGGCAAAGGAGATGGCGCAGAGAGAACAGAACCCAGAGAGGAGGGAGGAGCTCCTGAGGATGGCGGAGATTTGCAGTTGGGTTCCCGCCAACCCGGCCCGGAGTTTCCGCGAGGCGCTCCAGTCGGTCTGGTTCACCCACCTCATCCACATGAGCTCGTTCGGTGATGTCGGGGGGCCGGCGTCCCTCGGGAGGCTGGACCAGTACCTCTACCCATACTACAGGCGAGACCTGGAACAGGGGAAGATCACCAGGGAGGAGGCCCTGGAACTCATCGAGCACCTCTGGGTGAAGCTGTACCGGCAGATAGACTTCCAGCACGTGATGATAGGCGGGGTCAGGCCGGACGGCAAGGACGGCACCAACGAACTCTCATACATCTGCCTGGAGGCGACGGAGAAGCTTCCGCTCCACCGGGACATAGCGGCGAGGATACACCGGAACACGCCTCAGGAGTTCCTCCTCCGGTGCTGTGAGGTCATAAAGTCCGGCAGCAGCATGCTGGCCCTCTGGAACGATGAGGTGATGGTTCCGGCCCTGGTTGAGAAGGGGGTTTCCTTGGAGGACGCCAGGGACTACGCCGTGGTGGGCTGCGTGGAGGTGTGCATTCCCGGGAGGTCCGACCCCCGGACCATGGCCCACAACTTCAACATAACCAAGTGCCTTGAGTTGGCCCTGAACAACGGCCGGTGTATGCTCACCGGGGAACAGCTCGGCCCAGAGACCGGGGAACCTGAGAACTTCGCGACCTTCGACCAGGTTATGGAGGCCCTGAGGGCGCAGATCTCCTACTTTGTGAGGCTGGCGGTGGGCGCGAACATCGCCGCCGAGGTCGTGCAGGCCGAGGTCTTTCCGACGCCCCTCATCTCCCTCCTCACCGAAGGATGCCTGGAGACAGGGTTAGACATGACCGCCGGCGGGGCCAGATACAATTTTACATCGCCCTGCCTAACTGGGGTCGCGAACGTCGCTGACTCCCTGGCCGCCCTGAAGAAGCTCGTCTTCGAGGATAAGGCGGTCTCCATGCAGGAGCTGGTGGAGGCCCTTCGATCCAACTTCGATGGGAGGGAGCGGCTCCGCCAGGTCCTCATAACCCGGGCACCGAAGTTCGGCAACGACGAGGACTGCGTGGATGACCTGGCCCGCGAGGCCGTCCTCTGCTACTGCCGTGAACTGGAGAAATACCGCAACGCCCGCCAGGGCCCCTTCAACCCCCTGATCTTCGGCACGACATCGGCGAACGTTAAGCGCTTCGGCAAGGTCACGGCCGCGACCCCCGACGGCAGGAGGGCCGGAGAGGCGCTGGCGATGAGCGTGGCCCCCTCGCCCGGTGTGGCCCTGAGGGGCCCGACGGCGGCCCTCAAGTCCATCGCCAAGGTGGACTACTCGAAGACCCCCGGGGGCGTGTCCTGCATCATCGACCTCCACCCCACGGCCGTGAGCGGGGCCAGGGGGACCGAGGTCCTGGCCTCCCTCGTCAGGACCTTCTTCGACCTCGGGGGGTGTCAGATTTCCTTCAACATCGTCGACGAGAAGACCCTGAGGGAGGCCCAGAGGGAGCCGGAGCGCTACCGCCACCTGGTGGTCCGCGTCTTCGGGTACAGCGACTACTTCGTCAACCTGGACCGTGAACTCCAGGAGTATGTCATCACACGGACGTGCGCGGGAAACCCGTAAGGGCTTCCTGGGCCGGCGAACCTCACAGTGGACGGGGAGCTGACTACGGGGAGAAGCTGAACCACATCAAGGCTTGTGGTGTTCCAGGGTTGAGGGTTCTTTCGTTTTTGAAGGGGGAAGATGTGTGCGGCTCACGCGTTTTGGCACTAGCGTCTTTGAAGGCCCGAATGGCGCGAAGTCGTTCAAGGAGCGGGGTGTGTTCTGTTGGTCTTTTTCCCCTTCTGAATGTACCTTTTTGATTCTCTTACAAATTCTTCCGTGAAAGAGATTAGTTCTGAGGCCTCCTCTCCGTCTACTTCGTGTGTTGGTTCATAGAAGATCCTGCCCCTCTTTTCCATGATTATGTGGAGTTTCCTGCCCGCTTCCGCTGCTATTTGTCCCTTCGCTACGAATTCTCTTCCTATCAGGGCTGACAGCGCACCGTGGCTCCTTGGCCTCGTGAATCCTTTTGATATCAGTAATCCTCTGCCGGCCATCTCCACAGCCATTGTCGCTAGTATTGAAGCCGACCGATAATCACTGTGACGGCATGCTCTCCTCGCGCCGTTTAGGTATTCCTCAGCGAGCTCAATGTGCCGCTCGGCGCTCAAGCCTTGGCCACCTCATACCGCGCCACCCTGTATCCTTCGATGCGGAACTCCTCTCTGCGCAGGACCTTGAGCCATGATTTGCGGAGCTTTGCGAACCTAGACTTGTTGTCGTGGAGAATTTTTCCGTCGTAGATAACCTCGCAGGCCAGGGGGTGGCCGGATTTCAGCATGTCTTCAAATTCGTTGAAGCTCATGACTAATACTTGGAGGAAAATCTCGTTCTTGACCGTCAAGTCGAAGGAGATGTTAAGGGCTTCCCTTTCCACCTCCTTGGCTCCTTCGTCGCATAGTATCAGGGTGTCTGCGTCGCTTTCGGGCGTGGCTTCACCTCTGGCGAGGCTGCCGAACAGCACTATAGAGAGGTCGCTGAACTCCCGCGATAGGTCACTGGCGAACTCGTCAAGCAGTTTTAAATGTGAAGCCTTCGTGGTCGTCAACCTCCGACGTCCACTGCTTGTACAGGCTATTAATACTTAACTCTCTATGCGCGCACTCATATCCCTGATCCACCCGAAGAGTCAACCTTTTCGGCGTAAGGTCACACGGACGTGCGCGGCAAACCTGTGAGGGCTTCCTAGGCCTCGGGTTGTCCTTCAGGGCCTCTTTTCGATCCTAGTGAGGGTGATGACCTTTTCGGTTATCTCAACTCTGAACACGGTTCTGTTCTCAAACCTTTTCGCGATCTCCTCTAGGGCTTCTCTGTCGAAGCTCCAGAGGATAGGGTGCGGTTTGCCTTCGGCTATGCGGTAGGGGTAGATGTACAGCTTGGCCTGCAAATCCATCGCCTCTAATGAATTTCGAATCGACTTGCTATTTCCAGTTTAAGTTTTTCTTCGGCGTAAGGTTAATATAAGGGTCTGTTTCTTGTGGAGCCGCGCGCTTGGACGGTGCGGTCTATGGCTGGGAACCTCTGACCGTTCTTGCCGGAATGCCTAACGGTATGTCCAAGCTTTATAGGGTTGTTGCGCCAGCTATCTGTTGTCCCGTGAGGGTGGATCGTTGGAGTATGCCGTTGAAACCTTTGACCTGACGAAGGTCTTCCGGGGCCGGGAGAGGGGGAAGTCCCGGTCCGTCACGGCAGTGGACCACATCAACCTGCGGGTCAAGAAGGGGGAGCTCTTCGGCCTTTTGGGGCCCAATGGCGCCGGGAAGACCACCCTCATCAAGATCCTCTGCACCATCATCCTGCCCACCTCGGGCACCGCCCGGGTGAATGGCTTCGATATCCTCAAAGAATCGGACCGGGTCCGGGAGAGCTTCGGGTGGCTCCACGGGGAGACCGGGGGCCGCAGCCTCTACTGGAGGCTGAGCGCCGAGGACAACCTCCGGTTCTACGCGTACCTCCAGAACGTGCCCCGGGAGGTGGCGGAGAGGAGGATCGCCGCCCTCATGGAGTTCTTCGAGCTGACCGGGGAGAGGCACAAGCTGGTCAAGGAGTACTCCACGGGGATGAAGGTCCGGGTGATGCTCTCCCGGGCGCTGCTCCCGAATCCTCCCATCCTCCTCATGGACGAGCCGACGGTGGGCCTCGACACCATCGCGGCCGTGGAGACCAGGAACCTCCTCAGGGCCCTCAACCGCGACCTGGGGAAGACCGTGATCCTCACCAGCCACAACATGTACGAGGTGGAGCAGCTCTGCCAGCGGGTGGCCATCATCCGGGAGGGCAGAATCATAGCGGACGCCTCCCCCTCGGGGCTCCGGGAGATGATCCGGGAGGCCCGGGCCGTCGAGGTCAGGATCCGGGACCCCGGGGACCCGGCCGAGGTCGCCCAGAGGCTCTCCAAGGCTCCCATAGTGAAGCGGGTCCTGGAGACGAGGCGGGAGGAGGGCGGGTCGACGATCCGGCTCCAGGTGGAGGACGAGTACGAGGCCATCCCGGAGCTGGCTCAGAGGCTGAGGGCCCTGAGGGTGAGGGTGACGGGCATCCGGCAGGCGGAGCTGACCCTGGAGGATGTCTTCGTGAGGATCGCCCGGGGGGAGGTGCGGTGAGGGCCGAGGAGCTGGTCCGGGTGTTCAGGGAGGACGCGCCGAGGACGCGCTCAGACCTTCGGCACACTTGGGCCGTCTTCTGGGCCAACTTCAAGATCTTCCTCGCCTACAGGACCTGGGTGGTCATGGAGACCGTGAGCACCGTCGCCTCCATAGCCATGTACTCGTTTATGGGCCTCCAAGTGGGGGCGGGCCGGCTGGAGGAGGCGGGCTACGGGACGAGCTGGCTGGCCTTTGCCCTGGTGGGGGTGGCCTCCACCAACTACCTCTGGATGTGCATCAGCCGGCTGAGCCACTCCATGCAGCACGAGGTTCGGGAGGGGACGCTGGAGCCCATCATCTCCTCGCCCATCCGGCTCCGGTCCTACGTGGTCGGCCAGTCCATCCGGGGCTTCCTCGTGAGCAGCTACTTCATGGTGGGGGCCCTCCTCTGGGGCACCCTGGTCTGCAGGGCGCCGCTCATCATCAACGGCCAGACCCTGACCTCCTTCGCGGTGCTCCTCCTACTGATGATCTCCAGCCACGTGGGAATCGGGATCGTCGCCGCCGGAATCATCCTCGTCTACAAGAGGGGTGATCCCCTGACCTTCCTCTTCGCCGCCCTGACCGAGTTCTTCGGCGGGGTCATGTTCCCCCTCCAGCTCCTCAGGAGCCGCCCGGTGCTCCACGCCGTGGCCTGGGCTCTGCCCTACACCCAGGCCCTGGAGGCCCAGCGGAGGGTACTGTTGACGGGGGCCACCCTGGCCTCCCCAGAGGTCCTCTCTAGGGCGGTCCTGCTGGCGGTGTACACGGCGGTCCTGATGCCCCTGGGCCTCCTGGCCTTCCGGTGGGGGTACAACCGGGTGAGGGAGGAGGGGACCACAGTCACCTACTAGGAGGAGTGGGCCCTGGACGAGAGAGAGATGGTGGAAATCCTCTCGGCGGAGGAGGGGGTGAGGAGGCCGATGTCCAGGCCGAGGATCGTGGCGGCCTTCATACTCCGGGACTTCAAGGTCTGGTGGACCTACAAGCTCTGGCTCACCCTGGACATCATGGGCTCCATAGGCTTCGTGGCCACGTACTTCATGCTCTCCTGGATGATCCCCAGCCAGCGGGTCGCCGAGGCCGGGTACACCAGGGGCGGCTGGTTCACCTTCGCCGTGCTCGGCATCGCCTTCCAGCAGTACGTCTTCTCCTCGGTCCAGGGCATCGCCGAGAGCATCCGGGACGAGCAGTGGAACGGGACCATCGAGACCATCCTCTCCTCCACCATCAGCTTCCGGACCTTCCTCCTCGGGGAATCCTGCTTCTACTTCACCGTCGCCTCCAGCTTCCTGGTGGGCAGCCTCTCCACCGGCCTCGCCCTCGGCATGAGGCTCCACCTGGAGCCCCTGGCCCTCCTCTCCACCGCCGTGCTCTCCCTCCTCCTGGTAGTCAGCCACCTCGCCCTCGGCATGCTCAGCGCCGGCCTCATCATGAAGATCAAGCAGGGGAACCCCCTCGCCTGGGCCTACTCGTGGTTGACCCAGCTCGTCTCCGGCGTCTTCTACCCCCTCGGCCTCCTCCCCCCGTGGCTCCGGTGGATCGGCAGGGCCTTCCCGCTCACCTACTCCCTCGACGCCATCCGCCTCTGCCTCCAGGGCGGCCAGACCCTCGCCTCCCCTCAGGTCCTGACCGACATCCTCTCCCTCCTCGCCTTCACAGCCGTAGCCATCCCCATCGCCCTCTACGTCTTCCGGCTGGGCTACGACGCGGCCAGGTCCGAGGGCTCCCTGGGAGAATACTAACTTTAGCTAAAGCGCCGCCTTCAGTAAAAGGGCAACATATAATATATAATAGAAATCTGACGTATGGGATCGAAGCGGAAGTGTGTATATGAAGAAGTTGGGCTTCATCGGCCTGGGTGTCATGGGGAGGCCCATGGCTAGGAACCTGTTGGCGGCGGGCTACCCCCTCACCGTCTGGAACAGGACCCGGTCGAGGATGGACGAGCTGGTCTCTCTGGGCGCCGCGGCCGCCAGCTCGCCGAGGGAGGTGGCGGAGAGGTCGGACGTGGTGATCACCATGGTCACCGACTCGCCGGACGTGGAGGAGGTGGTCCTGGGGCCCTCCGGCGTCATCGAGGGCGCCCGGCCCGGCATGACCGTCATCGACATGAGCACCATCTCGCCCCGCGTGGCCCGCCGCGTCGCCGAGGTCCTGGCGGAGAAGGGAGTTAGAATGCTGGACGCCCCGGTGAGCGGCGGTGATGTGGGCGCCCGGGAGGGGACGCTGTCCATCATGGTGGGCGGCCCCGAGGAGGCGTTCAGGGAGTGCCTCCCCATCCTCGAGGTCCTCGGGAGGAAGGTCACCTACATGGGCGGGAGCGGCATGGGCCAGACCGCCAAGCTCTGCAACCAGGTGATCTGCGTCCTGAACATCGAGGCCGTCTGCGAGGGGCTGATGCTGGGAGCCCGGGCCGGCCTGGACCTCGGGCGGCTCCTGGAGGTGGTGACGGCCGGGGCCGCCGGCTCCTGGATGCTCTCCAACCTGGGGCCGAAGATGGTGAGGCGGGACTTCGAGCCAGGCTTCAGGGTCAGCCACCAACAGAAGGACCTGCGGCTGGCCCTCTCGGAGGCCGCGGAGCTGGGCCTGCCCCTGCCGGGCACCGCCCTGGTCCAGCAGATGTTCCGGGCCGTGGAGGCGGAGGGGATGGCGGGGAAGGGCACCCAGGCCCTCATCGTGGCCCTGGAGAAGCTGGCGGGTCTCCGTCTAGACGGAACTGCGGCGTAGGCGTAATAGAGGTCTCCCTCCGCGCCGTTAGGAACATGTCATCCTTCAACATAAGATCAAGGGGCTCCGGTGGGTGGGGGGCGTCTCTCGGGTTAGAGGCCGGTGTCAACCATAGGTAAAGGTTTAAATAAACTGTGTCTCATCTCCGTTGTCAGCCCCTTCAAGGTATTGGGCGGTTGGGATGCCTGAGGAGTTTCGCCACATAGTCCGGATCGCCGACACGGACCTGGACGGAACCAGGACGGTAGCCCACGCCCTAACCGGGATAAAGGGCATGGGGCTCAGGCTCGCCACCGTGGTCGCGGCGAAGGCTGGCATCGACCCGGGGACCCGACTGGGCCTCGTCCCCGACTCCAAGGTGGAGAGGATCGAGGAGGTCATGGAGGACCCCGCGAAGTTTGGGGTTCCGGGCTGGCTCCTCAACCGGCCGAAGGACAGGGAGACCGGGGAGGACCGCCACCTCACCGGCCCCGAGGTGGCCCTCCAGGTAAAGTCGGACGTGGAGAGGATGCAGGAGATCCGGTCGTGGAGGGGCTTCCGCCACGCCCACGGGCTGAAGGTGCGGGGCCAGCGGACGAAGGTCACGGGGAGGAAGAAGAAGAGGCTGGTGGTCAAGGGGCGGGGAGGCTGATGGGGGACCCGAAGAGGCAACGGAGGAAGTATGAGACCCCCAGGTTTCCGTGGAGGGCCGACACCCAGATGGCGGAGCTCACCCTCATAGGCCAGTACGGCCTCCGGAACAAGAGGGAGTTCTGGCGCCACAAGACCATGCTCTCCAGGTTCCGGGGGATCGCCAGAGAACTCCTGGGCAAGCCGGCCGAGGAATGGGGAAAACAGGAGGGGGAGCTCATCGGGAGGCTCCACCGGATCGGGGTCCTCCCCGAGGAGGCGGGCCTGGACGACGTCCTTGACCTGGGCGTGGAGAGCATCCTCGAGCGCCGGCTCCAGACCGTCGTCTTCCGCAGGGGCCTGGCCGGGTCCGTACAGCAGGCCCGCCAGCTCGTCGTCCACGGGCACATAGCCATCGGGGGGAGGAAGGTCGTGTCCCCGGGCTACCTGGTCATGAAGGAGGAGGAGGCAAGCCTGGCCTACGCCCCCACCAGCCCCCTTTTGAACCCCGATCACCCTTTGCTGAAGCCCGTGGCCCCGGAGACTAGGAAACCCGAGAGGAGGAGAGGGGGCCCGGAGGGACCCCGGGAGGGCAGTTATAGAGGGAGGGGGCGGAGACGATGAGCTCAGAGGAGGCCAAAACCGCCGGGACCGCCCGGAAGAGGCCATCGGAGCGCTGGGCCGTGGCCCACATCTTCAGCTCCTACAACAACACTATCGTCCACATCACCGACATATCCGGCGCCGAGACCTTCGCTAGGACATCCGGCGGCATGTTCGTCAAGCAGGATCGGCTGGGGTCCTCGCCCTACGCCGCCATGAGGGCGGCCGCCCAGGCCGCCACCATAGCCCGGGACAAGGGAATAAGCGCCATCCACATCAAGGTCAGGGCCCCTGGAGGGTCAGGGGCCAGGACCCCCGGCGCCGGGGCGCAGCACGCGATACGCGCCCTCTCAAGGGCTGGGTTCTCCCGCATCGGCCGCATCGAGGAGGTGACGCCCGTCCCCCACGACGGGACGAGGAAGAAGGGCGGGCGGAGGGGTCGCAGGGTCTAGCCGCGTCTGCGAGGTGTTTGTCGGGGGTTCAGACGTGGTGGAGGTCCAGTTTTTGGGAAAAGACGATGCCCGCATGAGCATGATTGTCCAGGGGGTCGACGCCTCCCTCATGAACGCGCTGCGGAGGATCGTGCTCGCCGAGGTCCCCGCCATGGCCGTGGACGAGGTGGTGGTGGTCGAGAACTCCTCCCTCCTCCACGACGAGATCCTGGCCCACCGGCTTGGCCTCGTCCCCCTCAGGACGGACCTGGATGGCTACAACCTCCCCGAGGAGTGCCCCTGCAAGAGCGAATTCGGGTGCAACCTCTGCCGCGCGGTCCTGACCCTGGAGGTGGAGGCCTCCGAGGGCGTGAGGACGGTCTACTCCGGAGACCTGAAGCCGGAGAACCCCAACATCGCCCCCGTCAGCGACAGGATCCCCCTCGTGAAGCTCGCCCCCGGCCAGAGGATAAGGCTGGAGGCCTACGCCCGGCTGGGGAGGGGGAAGAGCCACGCGAAGTGGCAGCCCGTCTCCGCCTCCGCCTACAAGAACCTGCCGCGGGTCACGGTCGACGGGAGGCACTGCGACGCCTGCGGGAAGTGCGTGGAGGTCTGCCCGAAGGGGGTCCTCATCAGAGTGGGGGACAAGGTGGAGGTCCGGAACCCGGTGGAGTGCATCCTCTGCCGGGACTGCGTCGAGGCCTGCCCCATGAGCCCCCCCGCCGTCGAGTTGACCTGGGACCCCGAGGTCTTCGTCTGGAACATCGAGTCCACCGGCGCCCTCCCCCCGGAGCGGATCGTCTTGGAGGCCTTCAGCATCCTCGAGGGGAAGCTGAGCGATTTCCGCGACCGGCTCAAAGAGGCCGGCCGGGGCGCCCAGGAGGGTGAGCCATGAAGAAGGGCTCAACCAACCCGGAGCTGGTCAGCCTCATCCGGGGCTTGAGGAAGGCGTCCCGGGAGAACCAGGCGGGAGTATGGCGCGCCCTGGCGGATCGGCTCTCGCGGCCGGGGCAGGGGCGGGCGGCCGTGAACCTGGGCCGGATAAACCGCCACACGGGGGAGGGGGAGACCGTGGTGGTCCCGGGCAAGGTCCTGGGCGCGGGGAGGATCGACCACCCCGTCAACGTGGCGGCCTTCGCCTTCTCCGACCGGGCGCGGGCCGAGATCCTCAGGGCCAAGGGGAGGTGCCTCTCCATCCCTGAGCTGGTGGAGAAGGCGCCGAAGGGCTCCGGCGTGAGGATACTGGGGTGATGCCTTGGAGATCATGGAGGACGCCGTGGTGATCGACGCGAAGGGCCTGGTCCTCGGGAGGCTGGCCAGCGCCGTGGCCAGGCGCCTCCTCCAGGGAGAGAGGGTCCTCGTCCTGAACGCCGAGAGGGCGGTCATATCCGGCAGGAGGCGCAGCAGGGTCAGGGAGGCCAAGGCCTTCCTGGAGGTCGGCCACCCGAGGAAGGGGCCCTACCACCAGAGGAGGCCGGACCAGATCCTCCGGAGGACCGTGCGGGGCATGCTCCCGCGGAAAAAGCCCAGGGGGCTGGAGGCCTACCGGAGGCTGCGGGTCTTCATCGGCGTGCCCGAGGAGCTGAGGGACAGGGAGGCCGAGACGGTCCCCGGGGCCGACGCGGGGAGGCTGAGGTGCCCCTACCTGACCCTCGGGGAGCTGGCGGCCGAGATCGGGTGGAAGGGGGGCGAGTAGGGTGCCGGGCCCGAGGATTCTGCTGGCCAGCGGGAAGAGGAAGACCGCCATCGCCCGGGCCACCATCCGGGAGGGGAGGGGCCGGGTCCGCGTGAACAACGTCCCCCTGGAGGTCCTGGAGCCGAGGATCGCCCGGGACCGGATCATGGACCCCCTCAGGCAGGCCGGCGAGGAGGCGAAGAAGGTCGACATCAGCGTCCGCGTCTCCGGGGGCGGCTACATGGGCCAGACCGAGGCCGCCCGCGTGGCCGTCGCCCGCGCCCTCCTCAGGTGGACGAAGAGCGCCCACCTCCGAACCGCACTCACCGAGTACGACCGGACCATGCTCGCCGGAGACCCCAGGAGGAAGGAGCCCAAGAAGTTCGGAGGCCCAGGCGCCAGGGCCCGAGATCAGAAGTCCTACAGGTAACAAAAGAATTTAGTGTTGCCAATGTATTAAGTTGCGAAACTTTGTGTGGGTGCCGCATTGCCTAAGCATGCGCTTCTCCAACTCAGTCCAAGACAACCTACTAGCCAAGCATAGCGATCAGATAAGCCTAACAACCCTCAAAAAACATAAAAAGGTAGAGTTCAACCCTTTGAGAAGGTGATAATCACTGGAACGGCGAGGATGCATGAAGCTGAGTTGCTATCCAAAGCCGGGGAGTGAAGAAAATTAGTGAGATAGTCGCCACAGCGCTGTCTCTCAATCGAGTTCCGATAAGATTGACAGAGGAGCGATGGCTTCACATCTTAAGACATCACGAGGAATTACAACCTTTTCAACATGAAATCATGCTAACGATATCTACTCCAGACGCACTCTACCTTTCGCCTCCCCCAACCAAACCGAACTTTGCGGCCGTAAAAACCTTCCGTAGACTTCGTGAAGCCGGGCTCGCAGAAAATCTCGTAGTCCATTACAGAGAAGTTTCTCTTTCAGATGGGTTTATATTAACCGCCCTCGAATGTCAAACAAGAGGTTAGCCAAGAGGTTTAGGCGTTGGCAAAAACTGAAGTAAGGATGGCTATAGACCCCTTCAAAGTCGTAGCCCAAGCGCTGAACAAAGTTAAGAAAAAGCCCTCTATGGCCAGGATAATCGCCATAGATTATGATGAAACCGCAGACGTTTTATACATAAAATTCAAACACTCCAAAACGGTCGACAACGAGGCCCTAGACGAAGACGGCCTCATACTGGCATCATTAAACCAGCAAGACGAAATAATAGGATTAACCATCATGGAAGCATCCACATTTACATAAAGCCTTGCAAAAGAGCCTCTCAAAACATACAATCGGTCTTAAGTAAGTGGATACCCATTCATAAGGCTAGGAGGAAGATACAGATGGTGAAGTGCCACTTCTGCGGCGGAGACATCGTGAGAGGAAAGAAAGACTTCGCAGTGACAAGGGGAGACTACTGCGTCATTATTCGCGACATTCAGACCGATGTCTGTTCTCAATGCGGCGAAGCCTACTACGATCCTGAGCAGGGAAGAGCCATCGAAGAAATCCTAAAGGACCATGGACAACCAGGTTAAGAAACTACAAGCACCCGTCCTGCCCACGACTTAAACCGCCCTTTCATATCGCTGGGTAACGAAAGGTGACCGAACCTCACGAGATGCCGCTGTAACCCTTGTGCTCAGGGGGCCCGACCCTCCGGGTCCCCTTTATGCTTCAAATATGAGCCAAATATACGCTTCCCAGTGGGCTCGGTTGAGGCGGTCCCCGTGGTAGAGTTTTTTGAGGCACCTGCCTCAGCCTGCCGCACAAAACGTGGAAACCCTCCAAAGCCAGAAAACCCAAGAACCCAATAACAAGCCCCCTGATACACCTCCTCACGGATGCTAATATACTCCTTCCCCCGTCGGGAACAGAGAAACGGAGATCCCGGCGAGACGACCGCCGCCGAGTGCTTATAAGGGGCCAAAGGTTAATTAGGCGAGGCGCGTCAAGACGCTGGAAACCGTGGCTGTGGAGAGGGACCGTTTGGAGGCGGCCGGATGATCGTCCCGGTGAGGTGCTTCACCTGCGGAAAGCTGATCGGGGACAAGTGGGAGGAGTTCGCCCGGAGGGTGAAGGAGGGGGAGGACGCGGGGAAGGTGCTCGACAGCCTCGGCGTGACGCGGTACTGCTGCCGGCGCATGATCCTCTCCCACGTGGAGATCATCGACCAGGTCCTGAGGTTCTGCGAGAAGCCCCAAACGGGAGAGGCGGGAGAGCCGGGGCAGCCCTAGCCGAGGGGGGAGGATGGGCGTGTCGACCGTAATCGAGGAGGTCGCGGCCCGGAGGCTCTTCGACAGCCGCGGGGGCGAGACTCTGGAGGTCGACGTGCTGACCGTGGCGGGCTTCGGGAGGGCCTCCGCCCCCGCCGGCGCGAGCAGGGGCAGGGCCGAGGCGGTCCCCTACCCGGAGGGCGGGGTGGACGGGGCGGTGAGGAAGGTGGGGGAGCTGATCGCCCCGGAGCTCATCGGGCTGGACGCCGATGATCAGGAGGCCGTCGACCGCCTCCTCCACGAGGTCGACGGAACCGGGAACTTCGGGAACATCGGGGGAAACACGGCCTGCGCCGTCTCCCTGGCCGCCGCCGACGCCGCCGCCGACTCCCAAGGGATATCACTCTACCGGCACCTCGCGGGATCCCTCGCCCAGGAGCTCCCCCACCCCCTGGGGAACGTCCTCGGCGGGGGGAGGCACGCCGGGGGAAAGGCCCCTGACCTGCAGGAGTTTCTCTCCATCCCCCTGGAGGCGGAAACGTTCTCCGAGGCGGCGGAGGCCAACGTCAAGGTCCACCAGCGGGTCCGCTCACTGCTCCAGGAGAGGGACATCGCCTTCACGGGGGGGAGGGGGGACGAGGGGGCCTGGGCCCCCAACCTGGATAACCAGGAGGCCCTCGAGGTGGTGGCGGAGGCCTGCCGGCGGGTCTCGGAGGAGACGGGGGTGAGGTGCGGCGTGGGCGTGGACGTGGCGGCCTCCAGCCTCTGGGACCCGGGGGAGGGCTGCTACGTGTACCGCCGGGAGGGCGTGAGGAGGAGCCCCGGGGAGCAGCTCGACCTTGTGCGGTCCCTCGTCGAGAGGTACCGCCTCGTCTACGTGGAGGACCCCCTCCAGGAGGAGGACTTCCGGGGGTTCGCGGAGCTCAGGAAGGGGGTTAGGGGTTGCCTCATCTGCGGTGACGACCTCTTCGCCACCAGCCGAAAGAGGCTGGCCCGGGGGGTGAAGGCCGGCTCCGCCAACGCCATCATCATCAAGGTGAATCAGGTGGGGACCCTGACCGATGCCTGGGAGACCGCGGAGGCGGCTAGTAGGGCGGGCTACACCCCCGTCATGTCCCACCGGTCCGGGGAGACCACCGACACCCACCTGGCCCACCTCGCCGTGGCCTTCCACTGCCCCATCATCAAGACCGGGGTGGTGGGAGGGGAGAGAACGGCCAAGATCAACGAGCTCATCCGGATCGAGGAGACGCTCGGAGGCCGGGCCAGGCTGGCCACCCTAACCATCTAGAGGTGAGAAGATGACGGAGAAGGAGGAAGAAGAGAAGGAGGAAGAGGAACCGCAGGCGTCCGGGGAACGGGAAACCGAGGCTCAAGAGCAAGAGGCCCCGGAAGAAGAGGAGCCGGAGGCTCAGGAGCCCGCGGAAGCTGCCCCGGCTGAGGCACAGGCCGAGGTCCCGGCTGAGGGGGAGCTCCTGCTGCCCCAGGACACCATGCTCTCCGCGGGGGTCCACATCGGAACGAGGGTCAAGACCAAGGACGTGGAGCCCTTCATCTACCGTGTGAGGCCCGACGGCCTCTTCGTCCTGGACCTGAAGAAGACCGATGAGCGGATACGGGTCGCCGCCAAGTTCCTCTCCCGGTTCGACCCGGCCAAGGTGGTGGTGGCGGCGGCGAGGCTCTACGGGCGGACCCCGGCGTCGAGGTTCTGCGAGACCACGGGGGCAACGCCCGTCGTCGGTCGCTTCATCCCGGGGCTCTTCTCCAACCCCCTCTACCCCGGCCACCTCGAGCCCGACGTCGTGGTGGTCTCCGACCCCCAGGCGGACAGCCAGGCCGTGAGGGAGGCCTCCAGCGTGGGCGTCCCGGTGGTGGCCCTCTGCAGCACCGACAACAGCTTCTCCGACGTCGACCTCGCCATCCCGACCAACAACAAGGGGAGGAGGGCCCTGGCCGTGATCTACTGGCTCCTCGCCAGGCAGACCCTCCGGGAGAGGGGCGAGATACCGCCCGACGGGGACCTCTCCCTCTCCATTGACGACTTCGAGGTCAAGCTGACGAGGGAGGGCGAAGAGTGAGACGGTGCACGTCGGGCATCGCGGTGTGGTAGAGCACGTCTCACGGCGCCCTTTTCACGATCATGGCCCCGTAGCCGACGATCATGTCGGTTGACCCCTGGGTGTCGTAGCTGGTTGCGTACTTCAGGAGTTCAGCGCCCCTGGCCCCCAGCCCCCCCGCGGCGACGATCATGGTGGCCACCGGGGCGGCGCCGCACATGGTGTACCTCCTCTCCTCCACCGTCTCGATCAGCTTCTCGGCGTCCATGGCGAGGATGAGGTCGATGAGGGACTTGTCCACCTGGTGGACCCATTTCAGCACCTTATCGAGGGGGCCTGTCCCGGCCGGGGCGTAGCCATAGTTTGCGCCGTAGTGGGTGAAGTCGGTGCTGCCCAAGACCACCACGTCCCTCCCCTGCTCCCTCGCCGCCGCCGCGATCGCCCTCCCGACATCCTCGCACATGGCGAAGTCGCAGTAGCCGACCGTGAGGGGGACGATCCTGAAGCCGCTACCGTAGAGGTGCTGGAGGAAGGGCAGCTGCACCTCGATGGAGTGCTCCCTCTCGTGCGCCTCCGGGTTGACATCCACATACTGCGAGTGCTCCACCGTCAGCCTCGCCACCTCCGAGTCCACCTGAACGTCGCCCAGGGGCGTCCGCCAAACCCCCTCCAACATGGCGCAGAAGCCCGGGTGGCCCCAGTGGCTCGGCCCCAGGATCACGAAGTTCTGGGGTCGGCCGTCCCGGGCCAGGGCGCCGTAGACGTGGGATGCGACCGGCCCGGAATAGATGTAACCGGCGTGGGGCACCACCGCGCCCACTATCCTCCTCTCCCCGTCCTCGGTGACCCTCACCCCCCCGCCGGCCCCATGCTTCGACGAGAAGGACCACTCGATCTCTCTGACCACGCCGCCGCGGTCAGGTGAGTAGAACCCGTACGCCGAAGGACGCCTTATCCTCATCCAGCCTCACAAGGAATCATCCCCCGAGGACTCTTATAACTGTGTTTCACCAGAGCCCGCCGAACCATCTCGCTCCCGGCCTCAACTCATCGGAGAAGCGTGGGGAAGGGAGGGCAGCGGAACTCTGGCGCGGACCTCAACCGATATATACCCGCGGGGACAAGGTACAGGCGAAAAACATGAAGGTCACAGCATCAGCCCCCGGGAAGGTCATCCTCCTCGGGGAACACTTCGTCGTCTACGGCGGGCCGGCGATCGTCGCCGCCATCGACAGGCGCGCCCACGTCTCCGCGGAGCCGGCCGTGGACCGGCAGATCCACATAAGCTCCCCCGACCTAGGCCTCTCCGGAACATTCACCGGGGAGAGATTCAGAGCCGAGCAGGGGGGACGGAGGGCCCGGGCGGCCCTCGAGCCCATCAGGATAGCGGCCCAGCGGGTCCTCGCCCTCTCCAGGGGGGAGGCCGGGGTCAGCGTGGAGGTCCACTCCTCCATCCCCGTCGCCTCCGGCCTGGGATCCTCGGCGGCGGTGGCGGCGGCCACTGCGGCCGCGGTGGGCCGGCTCTCTGGGGTTGAGGTACCGCGGGAGGAGGTGTTTCGCATCGCCTACGAGGCTGAGCGGTTCGTCCACGGAACCCCGTCGGGGATCGACCCGGCGATCGCCACCTACGGCGGGGTCATCTCGTACCGGAGGGAGAGGGGGTTCGCCCCTCTGGACGTGAAGGGTGAGGTTCCGCTGGTGGTCGGCGACACGGGCGTGAAGCGGTCGACGGGCGGGATGGTGGCGGCCGTGCGCGAGCTGAGGGAGCGGCACCCATCGATCGTCAACCTCATCATGGAAACCGGGGAGGGGCTCGCCCTCCGCGCCGCGAAGGCCCTCAGCGACGGAGACCTCGCCACCCTCGGGGAGCTGATGAACATCAACCACGGCCTCCTCTCCGCCATCGGGGTCTCCCACGAGGCCCTGGAGAGGCTCGTCTACGCGGCCAGGAGGGCCGGGGCCCTGGGGGCCAAGCTCACCGGGGGCGGCGGCGGGGGCTGCATGGTCGCCCTGGCTCCCCCCAGCCGGCTGAAACGCGTCGTCCACGCCATTGAGGGGGAGGGGGGGACCGCCTTTGTGGCGCGGGAGACCGGGGAGGGTGTGAGGGTTGAGGGCTAAGCCAAGCCGACTGTTCGGAAGCCGAGCAGGGAGTGGGCTTGGGGTTAAAGAATTTAAAGCCGCTCTGCCAAGAGTATCTTGACGGTGGAGAGAATGGGCCACGGGGAAGACTTCAGGTGGATTAGAGAGAACTACGCCCGGCTTCAGGAGAAGTATCCCGACATGTACATAGCGGTGAAAGACAAGCAGGTGATCGCCCACGATAGGGCGTTCGGCAGGGTGTACGATAAGGCAAAGGCATCGGTGGGCTCTGGAGAGTTTGCGGTCGGCTACACGCTCTCCGGGGTTTTACTCGGGCTTTAGGTGATCACGCGCAATTAAGCTAAAATTTGACATGGATCGCACGGTGGAGGGACCGGTCATTCGGTCTCGAAGGCCGTTGATGTTAAAACTTGGGGGATCAGTCATCACGGTAAAGGAAAAACCACACACCCCAGACAAGAGAGCGATAATGAGGCTGGCAGGGGAGATAAAGCGAGCGAACGTCGGGTCCCTCGTCATAGTCCACGGCGGTGGGAGCTATGGCCACCCCATTGCCAAGAAATACAGAATTAAGAATGGTTACCGGGATGCGACGCAGATCTTGGGGTTCTCGGAGACCCACCAAGCCATGGTCTCGCTGAACAAGATGGTCTTGGACGCCCTGATCCGGCGGAGGATTCCGGCCGTGACGGTTCAGCCCTCCGCCTTTATAATCACGGACCACGGCCGAATACGGCAGATGGAGATGGGGACGGTTCTCGGGCTCCTAGACCGGGGCTTCACGCCGGTCCTCTACGGCGACGCGGTCCTAGACTCGGCCCTGGGCTTCACCATCCTCTCGGGGGACCAGCTCGTGTCTAGGATGGCCTTGGAGCTCCGCGCGGAGCGCATGGTGGTCGGAATCGACGTGGACGGCCTCTACACGGCGGACCCCAAGGTCGACCCCTCCGCGCGCCTCATCCCCCGGGTCACGCCCGGCCAGCTGGAGGGGCTCCGGCGGGGGATCGGGGGGGCCGGGGTGACCGACGTCACCGGTGGGATGCTGGGGAAGGTTCTGGAGCTGGTGCCGGCCGTGGAGGGTGGGATACCGGCGATAATCGTAAATGCGGCGAAGCCCGATAATGTTTACAGGGCCCTGAGGGGTGAGGCGGTTGTCGGGACGGTCGTCGAGGCTGGCGGAGGCGTTGCCTGACTCTCTGGAGGGGCGGAAGGCCGATCACATCCGGATCTGCCTCGAGGAGGATGTCCAGGCCCGGTTCAAGTCCGCGGGGTTCGAGGACATCACCTTCGTCCACAGGGCCCTGCCCGAGATCGACCGGGAGGAGGTGAACCTCTCCACGTCGGCCTTCGACCACGGCTTCTCGGCGCCGGTTATGGTGGAGGCCATGACCGGGGGAACCCGGGAGGCCTCCGGGATCAACGCCGCCATCGCCGAGGCCGTCGAGAGGCTGGGGCTGGGCATGGGGGTCGGGAGCCAGCGGGCGGCCATCGAGAACCCCGAGCTGGAGGGGACCTTTGCCGTGGCCAGGGAGAAGGCCCCCACCGCCTTCCTCGCGGCCAACATAGGCGGTCCCCAGGTCGCCAGGGAATACGGCGTCGAGGAGGCCGAGAGGGCGGTGGAGATGATCGACGCCGACGCCCTGGCCGTCCACCTGAACCCGCTCCAAGAGGCCGTCCAGCCCGAGGGTGAGACCGGCTACCGGGGGGTCCTGGAGAAGATAGGTGAGATCGCCCGGGCCCTGAAGGTTCCCGTCATCGTCAAGGAGACCGGGGCGGGCGTGGCTGCCGAGGAGGCCAGGGGGCTGGAGGCCGCCGGTGTGAGGGGCGTCGACGTGGCCGGGGCCGGGGGGACGAGCTGGGCGGCCGTGGAGTTCCATCGGGCCCGGGGGCTCCGGGACGCCTTCGGCCAGAGGCTGGGGGAGACCTTCTGGGACTGGGGGATACCCACCGTGGCGAGCGTGGTGGAGGTGGCCCAGTCCGCCCGGTTGACGGTCGTGGCCTCGGGTGGAGTCCGCTCGGGGCTGGACGCGGCGAAGGCCCTGGCGCTGGGCGCCGGCTTGGCGGGCGTGGCCCTGCCGGTTCTGGGCCCCGCGGTGAAGGGGCCGGGTGAGGTGGAGAGGGCGCTCAGGCTCATGGTGGAGGAGCTAAGGACCGCCATGTTCCTCGTGAGGGCGCCGTCCCTGAGGGAGCTGAAGGGGGCGCCGCTGGTGATAACGGGGAAGACGGCCGAGTGGCTCCGGCTGCGGGGGTTTCAACCTGAAACGTACGCCAGACGGAAGATCTGAGCTGTCGAACTGACGGGTAGGTGGCGAAATGGAGGTGGACATCGAGAAGATCCTGGAGGAGAAGGCCTCGGCCATCAACCGGGCGATAGGGAGGTACATCCCCAGGGAGTACGGCGAGGACTCCCTGATCTTCGACTTAGAGCCAGCGAGGTACGAGCATAACCTGGAGGCCCTGAACAAGGCGTTGGCGGAGCCCATACGGGATTTTCTCGACCGGGGGGGCAAGAGGTGGAGGCCCGCCCTCTTCCTCTTGGTCTGCGAGGCCCTGGGGAGGGACCCCCGGGAGCTCCTGGACTTCGCCATCATCCCCGAGGTGGTCCACAACGCGACCCTGATCACGGACGACATCGAGGACCGCTCCGATCTCCGGAGGGGCAGGCCCTGCACCTACAGGCTCTTCGGCCTCGACGTCGCCATCAACGTCGCCAACGCCATGTACTACCTGCCCCTCCTGGCCCTCCTGAAGAACAGGAACCGGCTCACCGCGGAGGTGCAGAACAGGATCTATGAGATCTATGTGCGGGAGATGATCAAGCTGAGCCTCGGCCAGGCCGTGGACATCGCGTGGCACCGGGGGATGGCCGACGCGGACCGGATCACCGAGGACCAGTACCTCCAGATGTGCCTCTACAAGACGGGGACCCTGGCGAGGATGGCGGCCAAGATGGCCGCGGTGCTGGCCGGCGCCGACGGGGAGACCGTGGAGAAGCTGGGCCGGTACGCGGAGACCATAGGGGTGGCCTTCCAGATCCAGGACGACATCCTAGACCTGACCGGGGAGGAGTTCGCCGAGGGGAAGGGAGGCCTCGGCGGAGACATCACTGAGGGGAAGCGGACCCTCATGGTGATCCACGCCCTGAGGGAGGCGAGGCCTAGGGACCGGGAGAGGCTGATGGAGATCCTCCGAATGCACACCGCGGATCAGAGGCTGAGGGACGAGGCCATACGAATCATGGAAAAGTACGGGTCGATAGGTTACGCCAGGGACTTCGCGAGGAACATGGTGAGGGAGAGCTGGGCGGAGGTCGACAGGCTTCTCCCGCCTTCGGAGGCCAAGGAGAAGCTGAGGGCCTTCGCCGAGTACCTGGTGGAGAGAAAGATCTGACTATACACCTTGGGATTGGGGGCAGACCTTGACCTCGGAGGGAGAGAAAAAACTGCGGGAGGCCGTCCGGAGGATAGCGCTCCTAAACGCGGTCAGCCACGGGGGCAAGGCTGACACTCAGCCCGTCCTCGGCAGGCTCCTCGCCGAACAGCCGGACCTGAGATCGAGGGTGAGGGAGGTCACCCCGATCGTCGCCGAGGTCACCCGAGAGGTCAACGAGCTCCCCCTGGCCGAACAGAGGAGGATCGTTGAGGAGAGCTGGCCCGAAACCCTGACTAGGGTGAAGACCAGGGAAGAGAGGAGGCTTCCGCCCCTGCCGAACGCCGAAAAGTATAGGCGTGTCGTCACCCGTTTCTCGCCCAACCCGGACTTCGTCCTGCACCTGGGCTCGGCGAGGGCCATCGTCCTGAGCCATGAATACGCGAAGATGTACGGCGGGTCCTTCTACCTGCGCTTTGAAGACACCGACCCCCGGCTCAAGAAGTCGGAGCTGCGGTTCTACGAGGCCATCCGGGAGGACCTGAGGTGGCTCGGATGCCCGTGGGACGCCGAGTTCATCCAGAGCGACCGGTTCCCCATCTACTACCAGCACGCCGAGAGGCTCCTCGAGGAAGGACACGCCTACGTCTGCACCTGCGGCCGTGAGGCATTCCGGGAGATTACGCTGAGGAGGCAGGCCTGTCCCTGCCGGGACCTGCCGCCCGGGGAGCAGATGGCCCGGTGGAGGCGTATGCTGGAGGGGGGCTACGGAGAGGGGAAGGCCGTGGTGCGCGTAAAGACCGACCTCGACCACCCGAATCCAGCCGTTCGGGAGTGGCCGGCCCTCAGGATCATCAACACAAAGAGGTATTCTCATCCGAGGGTGGGGAGCAAGTACCGCGTCTGGCCCCTGTACAACTTCGCCTGCGGCGTGGACGACCACCTGATGGGCGTGACCCACATCATCCGCGGGAAGGAGCACCTCACCAACCAGACGAGGCAGGAGTACCTGTACCGCCACCTCGGGTGGGAGTACCCCGACGCCATCCACTACGGGAGGCTGAAGATCACGGGGGCCTCCCTCAGCAAGTCCCGGATCCTGCAGGGCCTCCGGGACGGCGTGTACAGGGGCTGGGACGACCCCAGGCTGGCCACCTTGGCCGCCCTGAGGAGGAGGGGGATCACGCCCGAGGCGATCCGGAGGCTGATGGTCGACGTGGGCCCCAAGCCCGTGGATGTGGTGCTGAGCTGGGAGAACCTCTACGCCCACAACCGGAAGGTCGTCGACCCGGCGGCGAACCGGTACTTCTTCGTCCAAGACCCGAGGAGGCTCACCGTGAAGGGCGCGCCGCGGGGGCGCGACGTCCAAATCCCCCTCCACCCGGACCACCCCGAGAGGGGCTCCCGCCACCTTGAGGTCGAGCCGAGGGACGGCCGCGCCACCCTCCTGATCTCGGGAAGGGACGGTGACAGTCTCAGGACGGGGGAGAGGGTCCGGCTTATGGAGCTCTTCAACCTCCAAGTGGAAAAAGTCGGCCGAGCAGGGATTGAGGCAACCTTCCACAGTGGGCCCTACGAGGAAGCCCGGAGGCTGGGCCTCCGCCTGATCCACTGGGTCCCCGCGGGAACGGGCTTGGAGTGCGAGGTGATGATGCCCGACGCCTCCGTGGCCCGGGGCGTCGCCGAGGACGCCTGCAAGGCCCTGCACAGGGGAGACATCGTCCAGTTTGAGCGCTTCGGCTTCGTCCGGGTGGACAGCATCGACACGAAGTTAACCGCCTACTTCGGCCATCGATAAATAAAGGAAAAGTGTGCCGCGGCCGAACTCGCGGAGAGGAAAGAGGCCCCGGGGGATCAAAACCACCTCACAGCGTCGCGCCGGGTCGAAACATTCTTAAGGTCCCGGTGTCGATAGGACTCAGCACTTAAAAGGGGCGAGGCTATGTCCAAGCCGTTCTACGTGAAGTTCGAGGTGCCGAAGGAGGTGGCGGACGCAGCCTATGAGGCCCTGCACATCGCCAGCGGCTCGGGGCGCGTCCGGAGGGGCACGAATGAGACCGCCAAGGCCGTGGAGAGGGGCCAGGCGAAGCTGGTGGTCATCGCCGAGGACGTGGAGCCCCCCGAGGTCGTCGCCCACCTCCCCCTGCTCTGCGAGGAGCGGAAGATCCCCTACGTCTTCGTCCCCAGTAAGGAGAAGCTGGGAACCTCCGCGGGAATCGATGTCCAAGCGGCCTCCGCATGCATCACCGAGGCCGGCGAGGCCGGGTCCCTGATGAAGGAGATCTCCGCCAGGTTGGAGAAGCTGAAGAGGAAGGGCTCTGGATGAGCGAGGCTGCGGCGGCGGGGGAGTTGACGCCTGCCGAGGTGATCCAGGTAATCGGCCGAACCGGGGTGACCGGCGAGATCATCCAGGTCCGGGTCAGGGTCCTCGAGGGGAGGGACAAGGGGCGCATCATCACCCGGAACGTGAAGGGGCCGATACGGGCCGGGGACGTCCTCATGCTGAGGGAGACGGAGCGCGAGGCCCGGAAGATCCGGTAGGCGGGGGCTTCGCCGGTGCCGAGACCGCGACGCTGCTCCTTCTGCGGGGACGAGTTTCCAGCGGGCACCGGCATCATGTACGTGCGGAACGACGGCACCGTCCTCTGGTACTGTTCGAGCAAGTGCCGGAAGAGCTCGGTGGACATGAGAAGGGACTCCCGCAGGCTCAAGTGGACCCAGTACTACGGGAAGGAGGAGAAGGGGAGGGGCTGAACCCGGCCTCCCCACGGGAGACCGGCCGCCGACCGCGCGGGGCAGACGGGGAATGAGGCTCATCATCTTCGGTCCACCCGGCTCCGGGAAGGGAACGTACGCCTCCCGCCTGGCTGAGAGGCTCAAAATAGCCAGCGTATCTACCGGGGACATCTTCCGGGAGGAGGTGAGGCGGGGCACGGAGCTGGGGAGGAGGGTCGAGGACTACCTGAGCCGGGGGGAGCTGGTCCCCGACGAGATCACGGTCCAAGTCCTCACCGAGAGGCTCGGCGGACTCGGCGGCGGGGGCTTCATCTTGGACGGCTACCCGCGAACCATCGCGCAGGCCAGGGCCCTGGAGAGGGTGGTGGGGATCGATGCCGTGATCCTCCTCGTGGTGCCCGAGTGGGTCATCGTGGAGCGCCTCTCCAGCCGGAGGGTCTGCAGGGACTGCGGCGCGGTGTACAACGTCCGGTTTCTGAGGCCGAGGAGGGAGGGCGTCTGCGACCGGTGCGGGGGCCCCCTCTACCAGCGGGAGGACGATCAGCCCGATGTCATCCGGCAGCGCCTGGGCGTCTATGAGAAGGAGGCCAAGCCGCTCATAGACTACTATCGGGGGAGGGTGCCCATTGTGGAGGCCCGGTGTGACTCGGTGGACGTGCCGCCGGAGCCCGTAGTGGAAGAGATACTCCAGAAACTGAAGAAGCTGGGCCTAGTGGAGTCAAAGCGACCGTAGTCGCCACCTCAAGCCTCAAATCCCGCATCCTGTATGACCAGGTTTAATATGAAGGCGAAGAAGTATGGATGAGCTGAAAATATACGAAAGCAAGGTGGGCGAGAGGGGGCAGGTAACCCTCGCCAAACCGCTGCGCGAGAAGGCGGGGATTTACCCCGGCACCCTCGTTGAGCAGGTCTTGGTGGAGGGTGGAGTTCTCATCCGGCCCAGGCTAGGTGCCTTCGATGGATGGAGGGAGCTGGCTCGGGAGGTCTCAGGGCTGTGGCCCTCCGGCGTGAGCGCCGTCGACGCGATCAGGGAGGTCAGAGGAAAGTCTATCTGAGACGAAGCGGGACTTTTCAATCTGCCGGATGCTACCGCGCCTGAATTGGCGAAGGGAACGGGTCGCACTCTGGAGCCCGGGGGCTCAAGCCTCCTCGTCCAGTCTCTTGCTCACGTAGAGGATG
>Ga0315314_1000918_pt1 | contig 28648 bp, 26 predicted proteins | sample TDP9_MG_FD_203631 | JGI IMG/M metagenome (GOLD analysis project Ga0315314, IMG submission 203631) | Freshwater sediment microbial communities from Lake Towuti, South Sulawesi, Indonesia - TDP9 | ecosystem: Environmental > Aquatic > Freshwater > Lake > Sediment | place: Indonesia: South Sulawesi... | reverse complement strand
AGCCCTAGTTAGGATTTTGCGACCGTTCATAACCGTAATGAAGGAAGTACCATCAGCCATAAGGCGCAAAACACGATTTGAAGCCCATGTTGGAAGAGAATTCAGCGTTGCTTTTCTAATACTAATCTTCCTTCTCCTGACCGTCACCTTTGTCTTGCCCAGCACCGAAGCTCGAATTCGAGGGCAACCATTCACCAGAGTCTTGGAGCAAGCCTACTCACCAACCACTATAGCAACCTCAAGCGTCACGATTAAACCAGACCGACCCATAACCGACTGGAATGACGCCTTAACCTGGATGCGAAACAACCCAAACGTCCAAGCGGTCGTGAGCTGGTGGGACTACGGATACTGGATTACAACCATAGCCAACAAGCCGTCACTCGCCGACAACGGCACCTTCAATTGGACGCAGATAGGAAAAATCGGAGCAATGTTCATGTCAAACGAAACCGAAGCCATCAAAATAATCCAAGACTGGAACAAACAAGCACAGAACATGGGAAAGAAAGAACGCATTACACACGTAGTGGTCTTCACTGTCTTTGACAGCGATGGCACAGACCTAAGCTACGGCGACGAATCAAAATGGGGCTGGTTCGCAAGAATCGCCAAGCAGACAGGCAACCCCATCTTGGACGATAAAGCCTACGGTAATATAACGGGAAGAGGAAACGTCGAATGGACTGACCTCGGAAAAACAACACTCATCTACAAGTTGTTGACAACGGCTAAAAACTCGCGAGTGTCAACGGTTGTCGTCCCAACCCTAGAACACTTCCAGCTGGCATATGCCTCCAACATGAATGTTCAAAGTGAATGGAACAGAATGGACTGGTCGATCAGTGGGAAGGGCAGCAACGCGGTTGTAGCCATTTATGAAGTTAAATATTGACTTTCTAACTGATGTACGTTATTCGTTCTTCCTCGGATCTGCGCATTTTTTGGGAGTATCTTTCCCTTCGCTCTTCGATTTCACGCATCCGCGTCACAATTTCTTTAGATTTTGCTATCTGGGCATCAAGTTCTTTGAGGCTTATTTCTAAGCCGAACATCCTTTGCAAGATATCGAGGACACTTTTTGCAGCCACAGGGTCTGGAAGGTATCCGCGTGTTTCTCCCAGTAAGCAGAGCGCATCAATCTTCTTGAACTTCGCAAGCCCGAGAAGGAGACCAGCCATCCCAACTATCGGGTTTCCTGGGGGGCTGGCAATCGAGTTTGCTTCAAGTGCCTTTTCCAAGAGCATTGGATTGGTTGCAACGGCAATGACTTTGGGTGCTTCTTCAGCCTCTTTTCGGTAGCCTCCAATCGTGACAATGGCCTTGACTCCTAGTTTGGCGGCGTATTCAAGAATTGCGTTTGTTACCTCATATTGTCCTTCGATGGTCTGAGCCTGGCTGTCGCCTACGAGGAAAACAAAGTCGTTTTCACTTTTTGGGTTTTTCCAGAGATAAAACTCAGCGCGGAGAAGCCGAACGCTCCCCTTTTTGTTTACCAAAACGTAGTATGGAAAATGTGGTGAATAGAGTTCAGCGAATCGTGTGGCGCCAAGCTGCTTGATAAGAAAGCGAACAGCGATTCTACCAACCATGCCCATTCCGGGTAGTCCTTCGATCATAACTGGGTTTTTGAACTCAGTTTTCAGTGTTTCCTTGATGTATGTTTCCTTCATTTTGTTTACCCTGTTCCAGCGGTTCAACGTTCATTGCTCGGCGGTATTTTGCGTATTTGTCTTGGGGCGAAAACTTTGCCGGATGAGGGATGCGCACTTTTCCTCCACAGTGAGGGCATTTCTCTTGGTTCAGCGTGTACCTCTTGCATCGTTCGCATTTCCTCAGAAGCCAAACCATTATTTTCCCCTTAGGAAGTCACCTGTTCCGCCTGCTTTGATTATTGTCTTGATGGCTGTTTCAGCAGCCTTTTGAAGGATTTTTTCAGCTTCTTTGTAGTCTTCAGCGTAGACTTCCACAGCGTATTTGGGAGCAGCAACAGCGTATACACGAATCCTTGCGTCACGCGGCTTCTCAATTTTTTGAGCGTTCAAAAGAGCCTCTTTGATGTAGACTATGCCGTTGGGCTTCACGCATTGAAGTTCAAGCAAGCCCTTAATCTTCAGCATTGGCGCGCGAATCTTGTCCTTTGCAACCTCAGCCAAGGCCGCTGCAACGTCTTTGGGTAAGCCCGCCTCTAAGAGGAGGTCGGGTCCTTCTCTGGCGGCTTTCTCAAGACCCTCATAGATCCCACCAAATTTTTCTTCGATTACCGCACCTGCCTTGTCGTATAATTCTTCGAAAGGCATCTTGAGTTTTTCAGAAACGCTGCGCAGAAGGCTTTCAGCCTTCTTCTCCATCTTCCAAGACAAAATTTTTTCACGTCGTTCATGTCTTGAGACGCGGCGGAGTGAGACGTCAACGTGACCTTTAACTGTGTCAACGCGCAAGACTTTTAACACGACCTTTTGTCCTTCGCGCACAAAATCATGGATATTTCTAACCCAACCCGATGAAACCTCTGACACGTGGAGTAATCCTTCTTTTCCGTACTCATCTAATGTTACGTAGGCGCCGTAGTCTGTTATCCTCTGTACAGAAGCTACAACGAGGTCACCGGGCTCAGGCCACTCCACCCTTTTTGCCTCCATCTTCTTTTCCTCGCTTATTCAAACGTGGCAACGACCTCGCCTTTGAGGGCTGCTTTGCCTCCTGTGGGTTCAGCTAAAACGGCTCCACAAACACTACATTTTACAACGGTTGAAGCGTGGTCAAATATCACTTGCTCGTTTCCGCAATCTGCACACTTGACTCGCACGAACGTGCTTCTTGGTCTAGGCAGAAGTTGTTCCCATTCGCTCATAAGGCATTTCTCCTATCTGATTTCGAGTTTTTTGAGACGCATTCCCTTCTTGAGGCGCGTGTAGCCACAGTTTTTGCACTTCAGCCTTAAGGTTTGTTTTTTTGTTGTTTTGGCAAATTTGCGTTGCAAGGCGTATTTTTGTCCTCCATATCCTTGCTTTTTCCTTTCGTGTTGGCGTTCGCCTCTGGCTAAGGCTCGCCGCTTTCCAGCCTTATAAAGACTCACTGTGTGAACCTGCTGAGTCTTGCATCTTGGACAGTATGTGGTGATTTCCTTGGGCGATTTCATTCGTTTTCACTTGGCTGATTCGGTATACAACACCAGGCTTAACAATATATACCTTTTCTGAACTACCCAACAAGCGTTCACTTGGATTCTAATTTCACCGCAACTTCCGCAGCGACGCCTTGCTTCGTGAGAATTTTAGCGTTTTCGGCAGGCAATGAAGCAACATCTTCGGGTTTGAAAGGTCCATAGGTTTTCAAGTCTGCCCCGATTATTGCGGGAACTTCCTTGAGAAACCTCAAGACATGTTTTTTGGGTTTTTCTCGGCTTTTATCCTGGGGCAAACGTCCACCCAAAATGTCTCTTAGCAAAACCTGAAAAGATTCAAAAGAAGGCGCTACCTCTTGCACGAGTTTTCGCTCTTCCTGGGTTAAGCCTTCCGAGGGAACCACCCCTCCCGCGAACACTTTGTTAATCGCTTTCTCGTGTCGAAGCACCATGAGTTCTTTAACCATCTGGCGCACGTTCTCGGACTCTTGCATCAGCAAGCGAGCCCTTGTTGTTTTTTCATCCAGCATGCGGCTCTCTTCGCGTATCTTTCGCACGTACTCCATAAGCCTAATGTAGAAGTCTTTGGAAAGCGGCTGCAAATCAGCGTTTTCCTTTTCCCGTTTCCAAGCCTTATAAAGTTCATCGTACATTGGAAGCATCCTCCGGTATGTTAGCTACGCCCTTGCACAGCAGAAGCATCGCAGCCGCCGTTGGCAATTCAACCCGTTGATTTTTGTAAGGTCCATAAGTGCTGTCTCCAAGCCTAAACTGAGGCGCATAGGACGCATGTATATCAATTGTGCCATGCCTAAAAGCTTCTGCGCTCTTCAACGGGTCAAATCGCTCAATTTCATTTGCTGGCACCTCAATTTTCAATAGTCCAGTTTCTCCGTGCAGCGTGTTTGCCAGCCTAATTAAGCGATGGACATCGGTGGTGACGACCGTGTCTATCTTCACCGACTGACTTCTTATTGCCTGCCGAATTATTTCTTCCCAACCTTCCGAGTCCACACGTTTAAGTATTTTCCATGGTCCATTTTTCTTCCAGCTTTCCAAGATTGTCTCCTTCTGCTGAATAATGGCTCGCGCGATTTTTTTCTTCAATCCAACATTCTCAAGCTGTTCTTGAGCGGTTGTGAGCAGGAACTCGTATGTTCCCTTTGCGATGCGTCCTCTCCAGCCTGAATCTTCGAGGCTGGGATTCGAACCCTTTTCAAAGCCGTACAGTGAGGGTTCCAAGCCTATCCCAGCCATGTAGTCAACAATCTCTTTTCTCGCCATCGAGTCAAGCGTTCGTATAGCCTCGCTTTCTACGTGAACGTGGTATCCACGATGTCCCGAAAATGCCAATGTCAGCTCTTTGATGGAAAACCCGAAGTCCTCATCTAACACGTTGATCAGCTTGGTTGTTTCTTCCTTCGCCGATTCCAGGCATGTGTCACAGAGCCAAACCAAATCCGTGAATTTTTGACCCCCGCACCTTGGGCATTTTTCAGGTTTGATTCCATGCCCTGATGCCCCACAGCTTTTGCATGTCCACAGGTCGTGTTGTTTGTCGCATGGGGTTGGGATGTGGTCTGCGTCTATATCGAAAATTAGGTCGGCACCCAACCAGCCTTTGGCATCCATCTCTTCTTCTGGTCTCTCAAAGTAGGCGCTAGAATAATACACATCCGAAGGCGCTACACTCTGTAAAAAGTTCCTTAAGTCATCGACGCTTTTGAAACCCTTATGTCGGAGCATCGTTTTTTCTTTAGAAAGTAGAAAGGCGAATTCACGCTTTTCCATGTAAGTTGGAGATGAGATACTACCCCAATTCTGCAGGTAATATTCGGTGAATTTTTGTTGAATGAATTCCTGGGTTTGAATTTTATTTACCCCCGGCGGCTGCGGTGGGAGCTGAAGTTTGTGCCTTTATAGTTCTAAGTTTTCTTCGATAGTAGCCGAGTGGATGTCGCACTTTTCTGCAGATCTCGTCCATGCCTGGACATATTCCGTGTGTCCGAAGGGTGTCGCATCTTGGTGGGATGTACTTGGTTCTCGAGCCCCTTCCACCCGCTATATGCTCCACTTGGTAACGAGTCATCTTTTCGCTGAAGTCTGATGTTGGGCGAAAAACTTCTATCACGTTTTCGATGGGCATGCCGGAGTTTATGAGGAAAGACGTTAGGGCGAAGCGCCCGATGTGAGATATGTGGCGTCCATTCGGCGCCATGCTGTAGAGTTGACGTATACAGGGTGGAAAAGCATCAATCACGGTTTCTGTGGGCATCTCCTCTTGACGAATCTTCCCCTTTTGACTGACAAACAGTTGTCTTAGTCTCTCGACTTCTTTGGCGACTGTTTGTGGAAGGGTTAGTTCTATTTTGGTTTCAAGTTTCTCCTCCACGTGGCCACGCACTTCTTCAGACAGGAGACGAGCTGCTTCGTCCTTTTTCAGATAGACTTCACCTTTGAACATATTTCGGTTGATCAGTTTCCATTTGCTCTCGCGAAAGTTGCCTGTGTTCCTAAGGTAATCTGTGAAATGAACCGTGAAGTCGGCTGTGGCAGTTTGAGGAATAGCAGTGCTGGTTTTGGCTTGTTTGATTTTCCAACCAAATATCTTGGCGACTTCCGTTAGTTTTTGTTTGTTCTCTTGTTTGAGTATGTTGTAGGCACGTTTGGCTTCGGCTAGAGCGTATCTTCTCTTTAGAGAGGGGTCTTTTGCAGCGGTGACTATTATTAGGGCGATGGGAAAGGAGAGGATTTCGATTTCGTCGTTGCGTGTCTGCTCGGTTACAACCGCGCTGAGTATGGCTTCTTCGATTCTTTTTCTTGCTCTTTCCACTATTCTACTATATTCGGGATTGTCTAACTCTGTTATTTTCAAGTCCAACTTCTGCACGTGTTCGGCTGCCTGAGGGGTGAATGGATAGTTGGCCATGTCGGTTTGGGTTAGAACCAGACTTTTTCCCAGCGCAAAGAGTGACAGCCGCGCCTTTGGCGTTGACTATTCTACTTCAATGCGCGGCGCCAGATAAAAGGTTAGTTTTCCCTCTTTAGGCTGCTGAAAATCTATGCGAATGGGCATGTCGCTGCTGAACTCTAATGTGGCTATGTCGCTGGAGGTGGCGGCGGTTTTGACTATCTCCGACAGGTAGCTGAGGCTGAAGGTTGCCTTGGCTGGTTCTTTGGCTTCGAGTTCGAGTAGGGCGTCGCCGCCTTTCTTGAGTTCGATTGTGGCGCCCATTAGGTCGCCTGCTGCCCGCATGGTTAGTTTTTCGTTGTCGACGTCGATTTTGACGTGGTCGGATACGAGGAGGACGTCCTCTATGGCTTGGTGTAGGCCCTCGGTTGTGACTTTGGCGTGGATGTTGAAGGTGATTTTCGGTGTGGGCACTTCTTCCTCGGCTGCTTCGAGGGTGGGCATGTTGAATGTGCGTTCGTATTTGCCCTTGATGCCCACGTTGAGGCGGTTGGTTTTTTCGTCCAGTTCTAATTCAACTGATTCGTCTTTGCCTGCGCGTCTCAGGAGTTTGAGCATTTCGCTGACGTTGATGCACATTTTTGTGGGTGTGTTGCATGTGTATTCGTCGAAGATGGTTTTGGGCCATTCGAAGTCGATCATGGCTACGCGGCTGGGGTCCATGGCTCTGAGTTTGATGCCCTCTGGTGCGACGTTGAATGTGGCTTCGTCGACTAGTGTGCTTATGGCTGTGATCATGTCGCGTAAGAGTTTGGCGTCGCTTATCTTAGCCTTAAACAACTGTTGCTAGGACTCCTTTCTTTTTGTTGACTAGAGTAATCGTTGCTTTAGAGTTTTAAGTGTTTTTACCTATGGGAGAGAGCCTAGGTCTATTAGTATGAGTGTGTGAAAAATTTTTTTGAGGTAGGAGTGAGGCTATTCTGTTTGTGTTCTGGGCTCTGTTTTTGTTTTTGATTGGTGTTTCTTTTTGTATTTGTGTTTGGTTTGGGACACTTTCTATGTTGTTTGGCGTGAAGTTGGAACATGGTTGGCGTGAAGTTATGAATGTTGCAAGAAGACGCTTGTAACGTTGTTAAGCGTGGCGTTTGGGATGTTGCTTACTTAGGTTTTTTTGGAAACATCTGCGTGCTTGATTAGAAATAACACTAACATGCTGCTCTGCTGGGAACTAAATTTCAGAAGAAGAAGGGAACAATTCACTTAAGCCTTCTTCTACCTTGAGGGTTGAGGTTGATGTGTGAACAGAAGCAGGTTGAACACACAACACCAGGACTGTTTGAGTTCTTTGCATTTTCTGGTTTGCTAGGGATAGCTAGGTGATTGTTTGTGTGTGTTTGATGACAAACAACCCTATAGTGCCATCATCATGCTTGTGAAGTAGCTTGAACTTATTCTAATTTGGAAGCTAAAAGACCACCGACAAGCTATTTTTAAATGGTTAATTGATATAGATGTGGGAGACTCCATTGGCAACCTACAAGCAGATTCAAGAATACGTGAAGCAGAGATCTGGTGTTAGTGTGAAGAGCTGCTGGATTGCGGATGTCAAAGATGCGCATGGGCTTACGAGGGGTCCAGCTCATAATAGGCAAGGAGCACAGAGGAAGTATCCCTGCCCGCTAAAATATCGAAGGATTATTGCTGACGCGCTGAAACACTTCAAGATGATTCGTTGAACAATTTCAGAGCGCGACGGGCAATCTAGGCAGCGTGACTTATGGAAACTGCACCACAAAAACAATATAAAATACAACCAATAAGACAGCCTACCGGTTAGAATTGAAGGGCTATTTGATACGTGTCGGAATTGACACCGCTCAAGGTAACATTGGATATTGCGCCCCAGTTTTCTCTGACAATAGTTTTGAGTACATCCCTATTCCGCAATTCACGAATCCAACCCCGGAGGAGCTTACCTATGGAACGATGAATGCTAGAAACAAGAAATATGCGCGTTTTCTTTCTGAATATATGCATACAGACAGTCATTTGTTCCTAGACAGAGATGGAACTCCCTATATTTTCTCGGTTGATGAAAATGAACAACCACTTCTTGCAAAAGATATGGTCCCTCATTTTGACCCAGAGTTTGTGACAAACACTTTTGGGGATGCTAGGACAGTAGCTGGAGGAAGAATACCTTCTGATTTGTATCCTGGGGACTGCGTGTTTTTCTATTGTGGACTGACAAGATACGATTCTAGTTTCTATCAATCTGAAAGGCGATGGCATGACCTCAACCGTGTTCAAATCTATAACAGGTGTACTTTTTTGATTGGATATACGAAAATCCGAAGAATCTTTGATATCAGAACTGGAGAAGACCTGGCTCGCAATAGCTCTGAAATCGGGAATAATGCGCACTTCAAAGAGGACCTGATCGGCTCCGCCATAATAAAAGGAGAAGACGAATCCAGATTGCTCGACAAAGCAGTGCAACTAAACTATTGGGTCCCTGAAATCGGGAAATATAGCCCAACGGACATCGGCAGAAAAATCGGTTTACGTCCTACTTGGGGAATGAGAGTTATGAAATGGCTAAACGAGACCGTCTGTAAGGAGCTTTTAGAATTAATGAACAAAGACCTGTAGCGTACACGTTCACATCATGCATTTGCGTCAATCTAAACCGAAACGCTTAAATCAGCTCTCATCTATATGTAATAGTATCAGTCATATGCAAAAAGGATATGCAATGCTATGCAATTATAGGGTGAAATGCATGAGAACAAACGTGATGATCAGAGTGGATGAGGAGACTGTTAGGAACGCTAAAGCCCTTGAGCTTAACATCTCGAAGATATGCGAGGAGGCGCTGATGCGGGCTGTCACAGAAGAGGCTCAGCCCTACGGAATTGTCCCATCATTACAGATTATCTATGATGCCGAGTTCTTTCACTATCCGACTGCTGGCAATCATCTCGCCATAATCTTCACTGTTAGGAATACTAGTGAGGAGAACGTGATTCTGGATCGAATCAAATATCTTGTGGCGGTGAAAAAGGAAAGCGGCGAAACCGTTCAGACTTTTGAAGGAACGATCCTAGATAGAAGAACAATTGCCAAGGGAAGCAAAGAAATCTTTCCGGAGAAACTGATGCCATCTCCAGATTTGGCAAGAGTCCTAAAGGAAACAACCTCAGATAATCAAAGTACTCTAAAATGGATAGTATTCCCGACTCTGATCGCTGACAGTAAGAAACGCATTCTTGAAGGGAAGTTCGAGCAGGTTTGGGACGAAAAGCAAATTATGCCTCGCCCGCGGTCTCTTAAAATCTTCAAGTGAGGAGGATCGACAGATGAAGAGAACGCCAACATATAACGCTTCCATGGAAGACAGAACAAACCCAGTGAGCCAGCTGGAGGAGGTGCGTGAGCATGGCTCCAAGTGGCAGGTCACCGAATGACCAGCGGTCGGATGCGAAGAACCCCACAAGCGCCGAGCATAAGGCGGCCGTGGACAATCGTAGTCGTCAGCTGGATCCCAAAAACCCTGCCTACCACAGCTCAAGGAATCACAAGTAGGGCTGGAAGGCAACAATAATTAAACGAGAAAGCGGGGCAACGGGGCGAATCCTTGCGCGGGACCAACCTCGTCGCCCTCGCTTCCCCTTTTTTATTTTGTCTCATGAAGGATTTTAAGGTTCGCCTTGTCGTAAACATCTTTTGATTTTCTCGAAGTTTCCACTCAAAGAGAGTAATATCCATATACTTGACTCAAGTCAACCGTTTTCTTACCATTTTTTATCGATACTAAGACGGTTGGTTGTTGGGTCTATGTTTCCATTGTTTTTATGTAGTCTGCGTACTGGGCTGCTGTGAGTAGTTTTTCCATGTCTTTCTTGAAGTCGGTGAGGCTGATTCTGGCTAGCCATCCTTTCCCGTATGGGTCTTCGTTTAGCCTTTCTGGGCTGTCGGTTAATTCCTTATTTATCTTGGTTATTTTTCCAGAGACTGGCGAAAAGATGTCAGAGACAGATTTAACTGATTCGACCGTGCCCATTGTCTGGAACTGCTGAACCTCTGTTCCTTCCTTCTGGACCTCAACGTAGACCACTTCGTGGAGCTGCTTCTGAGCGTAGTCGGTTATGCCCACAACGGCTGATTTTCCTTCCAAACGCACCCACTCGTGCTCCTTAGAATAGTAGAGTTCGTCGGGAATTTCGTAGTCCAAGACGCGCATCATTCTTGCCTCGCGTAACCGTACTTCATGGGGTCGTAAAGTGGGAACTTAACGATTTCCGCCTTTAAGGGTTTGCCCCTTACTTTCACCATGACCGTGTTGCCCTCAGTTGCGTGTTCGATGGAGACGTATGCCATGGCAACACCGCATTCCAAGAGAGGAGAGAAAGTTCCACTGGTAACATAGCCTATCTTCTGAGATGAATCTTTCCACACTTCCTGTTTCGGTCGTGGAATGCCCTTCTCCAGCATTCGCAAGCCAACGCGCTTCCTCTTTATTCCCTCAGCCTTCTGCTTGACTAGAGCGTCTTTGCCTATGAACGATTCTTTCTTCAGTTTAACAACGAAGCCCAAGCCAGCCTCCAAAGGAGTTATGGTCTCATCCAAGTCGTTGCCGTAGAGGCACATGCCTGCTTCCAGCCGAAGCGTGTCTCTGGCTCCCAACCCGCATGGTTCGATTCCGAATTCCTCCCCCGCTTTCAGTATGCCGTCCCAAACCTGCACCGCCTTTTCAGGCTGCGAAAGCGTCGTGTCCCAAACAAAAACTTCGAACCCGTCTTCGCCAGTGTAACCAGTTCTTGAAACAAAGGTCTCCACTCCAGCCAGTTTGGTCCAGCCGCATTTGAACCGCTCAATCTTGCTCTTGCTCAGGTCTGCCGTGGATATTTTTTGAAGTGTTCGCTCCGCTCTGGGTCCTTGAACCGCAAACATGGCAATGTTGTCGGATAAGTCTTCAACCGCAACGTTGAAGGCTCTGGCGTTCTGGACCAGCCATTGGTAGTCTTTTTCGCGGTTGGCGGCGTTGTACACCGTGAGGAATTTCTCTTGTTCAAGGCGAGACACGATAAGGTCGTCTTTGACTACTCCCATTTCGTTGCACATCGTGGAATACTGGGCGCTCAAAGGTGTGAGCACTGACACGTCGTTTATTGTCACGTGGTTCAGGAAGGCTTCACTTTTGGCGCCCGTTACCCGGGCTCTTCCCATGTGAGTAATGTCGAACACGCCCACGCGTGTCCGTACAGCCATATGTTCGGGAATGATCCCTTTGTACCAGAGGGGCATGTCAAAACCCGCAAACTCAACCATCTTCGCGTGCTGCCTATGAAACTCGTAAACGTGCGTTCTCCTTCGAGATTTGCTCATTTGTATCAGGCTCCGAAATTGTTTCTAAAAATAGGTGGGTGAAGGGTTGATTAAGTTTTTTATTTGATGGCTCTAACATCCACGTGTCCGTGTTCGAAAGACAGTTTCCTTCCACACTTGGGGCATCTGCCGTCGAAGCGTTGGATGATTTCGTCGGGAGGGGTCAACTCAACGCCCTCATAGAGAACAGTCTTACACTTTTGACACATCACTCGCTGAGGCAACCCCTCTCCCACATCCACAATTAAACAGGAAATACAAAAACAACGAAACTATATAAGTTTAGATGCGGTGAGCTCGAACTTCTTCGACATCCCATGATTCTCATTTGGTAAGCCATAAATAATTTCCTAGCGTTTGTGAAGGAAGGAAAAGGCAGCAGTTATGGAAAAGTATACGCTTATCGTCACCGAGAAGCCTGACGCTGCACGGCGCATTGCTGAAGCCCTAGACGCAAAGGGCAAGCCTAAGAAAACCCAAAAGAAGAACGTGCCCTACTTCTCGGCGAACCGAGACAAACAGATCGTTGTCGTCCCTGCTCTGGGGCATCTCTACACGGTTGTTCATGAAGGCGGAAGAAGAAACTTTTATCCCGTCTTCAACTTCAAGTGGGCGCCTAGGTATTTGGCTGAAAAAGGCGCCAAACAAATCAAAGCATGGATTGAAGTCATCTCAGAACTGGCGGAAAACGCGGACAGCTACATCGACGCCTGCGACTACGACATCGAAGGCGCCATAATCGGCTACACCCTTCTAAAGTATGCGTGCGGCAACAAGGAAAACATAGCCACCCGCATGAAGTATTCTACCCTAACCAAAGAGGAGTTGGAAAAGTCCTACGCTGAGCAGATGCCGCATCTTGACTTTGCCATGATTGAGGCGGGCAGGGCAAGGCACGAAGTAGACTGGCTCTACGGCATCAATATATCCCGAGCACTGACAATAGCCGCCAACCGATGGAGTGGAAAATACGCCACCCTCAGCACGGGCAGAGTGCAGGGACCAACCCTAAAATTCCTAGTCGCCCGCGAACAAAGCATCAACAGTTTCGTGCCCACACCATTCTGGGGCATTTCGGCTGAAGTAGACATCCAAGGCGCGATATACCCAGTTGACTATCAGAAGAAAGTCTTGGAAAAGAAGGCAGACGCCGACGCTGTTGTAGAAGCTTGCTTGAACAAAACAGGTACAATAGAAAAAATTGAAGAAAAAACGATTCAGGTGACGCCGCCGATTCCCTTCGACTTGGGCTCGTTGCAAAGCGAAGCCTACAGCCTCTTCGGTTACACACCGAGGCGAACAGGCGACATCGCCGAGCGCCTCTACCTAGAAGCCCTGATTTCTTATCCCCGAACCAGCAGTCAAAAACTGCCACCCGTGATTAACTACAAAGCGATTTTGAAAGGGCTCGGTCAGGAACCTGCATACCAAAGATTATTGTCGGAACTGCTGGAAAAAGAAGAGTTGAAGCCTCGAGAAGGTCCCAAAGAAGACCCGGCGCATCCAGCGGTTTATCCTACAGGAAACAGACCAAGCCGTGTGTTGGATGAGCCTGAGCGCAGAATCTGGGACCTAATTGTGAGACGTTTTATGTCTGTTTTTGGCGAGGCTGGCGTCAAACAGAGCATGAAGGCGGCTATCAACATGAATGGGCACCGCTTCTACCTGAGGGGAAGGCGAACCTTGAAAGAAGGCTGGATGAGGTATTACAAACCGTATCTGCGCACCGAAGAGGTTTCCCTGCCCCAAATAAAAGAGGGCGAAACCGTTCCGCTAAAGAAAATCGTGCGGGAAGACAAGTTCACCAAGCCGCCTCCGAGGTACAATCCAAGCAGTTTACTAAAACGGATGGAGGCGGAGGGCATAGGAACAAAGGCGACGCGAGCCGACATAATCGAGACGCTTTACAATCGAAAGTACATAACTGAAGAACGCATTGTCGTAACCGACCTTGGCTTTGACGTCATCGAGGTTTTGCGCAAGCACGCGCCAGCGGTGATTTCGGTCAAACTCACACACGACTTGGAAGAGAAGATGGAACGCATACAGAGCGATGGTGAAAAACGAGAAAACATACTATTGGAAGCCGTTGAACGCCTCAAACCTGTATTAACCGAACTGAAACAGCGAGAGATGACTATAGGTGAAGCCTTAAGCGCCGCCGTCAAAAGAGCACGGATGCTGGAGCGCATTATAGGTGAATGCCCCAATTGCCACACTGGCAAACTCATGATACTCTTCTCGAGGCGAACCAAGAAACGCTTCATCGGATGCACCAACTACTTCAAAAACTCGTGCAAAACATCTTTTCCGCTACCCCAACGCGGAACCGTCAAACCTACTGGTAAACTCTGCAAAGGCTGCGGTTGGCCGCTTTTGTTTGTGCACGCGCGGGGAAGGCGTCCGTGGAATCTGTGTTTCAACCCAGCCTGTCCCAAAAAAGAGGAGAGGAGGAAACTGCTTGAAATGCAAGGTCTGCAGCAGAGAGGCTCAAACCCAACCACCAAGTAAATACTGCGAACTCCATCAAAAGGCGTACGAGAACATTCAAAAAAAGTTTGAAACATGGAAAAAGGCCTCTGAACTAGAATGGAAAGACTACCTCCACGAGATTGCAAAAAATCCTTTAACAGGTGTATGGTCAAAAGAAGTGGCGGAGAGTCTGCTATCCGAAACCAGATGAGCTTTTTGAAAGGAATGTTTAAATCACCATTGCGAGAAATCCCTTAGGTAACGTCTCACAATACGATGTCAAGGGAGACATGACAAGATGAGAAGTCGATTCACATCCTTGGGTTTCACTCTCAGAAGGACCTATCGGAAAATCTCCACCGCCAAACCTTCAGTCTTAGTAGTCGCCATTTTTCTAATGGCTCTCTCAATCTTCATATTAGGCGGCGGCGTATACGACCTTCTGCAAGGTCCCTTCTTGGCTATTCCGTTTGGCACAAGATTGCTGTATTATTTTCCAGGCACATTGCAGGACCAGTTCGGTCTTGAAAGTTTCGTGGTGATGACCTCTTATCTTGTGGGCGTGATTGGTATTCTGCTGATGTACCAGAGCACAAAATACGCCTACAAACCACGCCAAGCCTTCATTCTGCTTCTTGTAGGAGCAGTATTAATTTTGATAGCTTACGTCAACATTGAGAACCTCATATTGGCAAAACTTACAACAGGTATCCCGAGGGGCTAACCAGTTCAGGCTAACTGACCAATAGTTTTCCATGTTTCATTAAAAGACGTTTATCTACCTTAACCGTTGGTTGGAATAGAATCCCGTCCATGTGAGTCTTGCTTTTGGTGTGACCGCCTTTATAGGAGGTGTTGTCACCTAAGGCTACGTGCACCGTTCCTAACACCTTCTCGTCTTCCAAAACCTTTCCAGTTACTCGAGCCTTCGGGTTGGTTCCGATTCCCAACTCTCCAATGTTGTAAGCGTTTTTGTCCGCCGATTTCAAAATCTCTTCGAGTTTGGCAGCGTCGGGTCCAACAAACTTTCGCGCCCATCCTCCTTCAACCGTGATTCGTAAGGGTTGAGTTAACGTGGTGCCCATGCTGTCCACAACTAATACGCCGTTTGTGGTGCCTTCAACAGGAGCCAGACAAGCCTCTCCAGCCGGTAGGTTGCCCCAGTCGCCAGGTTTGTGATAAAGACCCGTGTCTCTCAGAGGTGGGCGCCCTTCAACGCTCATTGTTAGGTCTGTGCCCGAAGGCGTTGTGATTTTCACTTTCTTGGTTTTTTCTAGAATCGTTGCCACTTTATTGGTTAACGCGGCAACCTGTCTGTAATCCGCCGTCAACCCGCCTACCTGCATCATGTCTTCTGTTATGCCGGGCATGCTGGCTATTCTCGCACCCGCTTTTGTTGCTGCTCTTCGGGCGTCGGTGTGGGAGAGCGACCTTGAGGTTGGAATGAGCACAACCTCTGCAGCTTTCATAGCCTCGGCTACAGGCGTGGGCGGTTCGCTTCCACGCTCTGCAAGAGGCTCCATAACCATAGTAACCGTTTTGGCACCCGTGGATGCTGCTACATAGGCAAAAGCCTCCGCTATCCGAAGTTTGTTCGTGTCGGTTACGACCAGAACAGTTTCGTCGGGTTTGACCTTCATGCAGGTTTCAAGGGCGATTCGTGCACCCTTTATGATGGGTATGTTTTGGAACAATCAGACCTCACCACGGTGTCTTTTTCACGCCTGTTACGTATGCTAACACGTTGGTTAAAAGATGCACGGGCAGTGTAATAGCAAATATTATAAAAATCGTGAGCAAGGGCGGCGGAGAAACAAGAAAGGAAAAAAGAACAGCGCCCAACACAAAGTCAAGCTGATCAGCGACAGGCAAGGGCGCACCTTCGGCGATGTCCATTCGTCTTTTTATGAAAGAGTGAACGAGGTCGCCCATTAAAGCGCCAAACGAAATCACAAATCCAAGCAACACGCTGAATTTGAATGGAGGCAAAAAAAACGAAGGGGCGACAAACTGCAACGCAACGCTTTGAACTGCGCTGGTCAACGTGCCGGCGATGATTCCAAATGCAAAGCCTCGAATGGTTTTGTGTGAACCAAAAACGGGTTTTCCATCGGGCATTTTTCTGCCCACATCTATGGGTCGCCCACCGCCGAGGATGACTGGTATCGCGTTGGCAATCCATGCTGGAAGAATAAAAAACAAGGCGTAGGCAATTTCGTAAACCCATTCAGCCATCTTTTGATTCCAACCACCATTTTTGGTAATCTGTGAAATATAGGTTAGCGGCGGTCGCGGATGCCAGTCTCTTCGATTGAAAGATAACAGTTCGCAGGGCCTGTGCGTTTCGTGTGTTTCTCCAGAACAGCCTTCAAGGTGTTTCTGGGGGGGTCAGCTGGTTTCAAATTAAGCACTGTGTCGGACCAAAACTTCAAGACACGGGTGGCAACGGGCTCGGTTGAGACGAAACCATCCAAGAACACACTGCGAACCTGACTGGTAATGAGCATAGCAACCTTGCGGGTTTTGGCTATCTGAGCTAGACAGGCTAGTTGGCGTCCGAGTTCACGGTTCATCTTGAACGTTTTTTCCTTCGATTTGTCAAATTCCGAGCGATAGAGCGAAGTAACGGTGTCCACCACAACCAGTCCAACTTGAGGTGTCAGGTATTCGTCTAGGCGGTCAATAGCTAGGGCTTGCTCCTGAAACGTCGTGGGCTGAACCAGGGTTATTCTTGGCGCAACTTCGTTCAGGTCTGGACCAGCAATCTGCGCCAGTCGTCGAGGAGAAAAAGCCCCGTCGGAATCGACAAAGATTACTTTATAACCTAGGCGTGTGGCGTTTACGGCGCACTGAATGGCTAGGCTGGTTTTGCCTGTTTCTGCTTCTCCATAAACCAGAGTAACATTGTTTGGGTGTAAACCTCCGTTCAGGAGCTTGTCCAGTCCACTGCAGCCCGTTGGAATTGTTCGAACCGTCCTTTGCAACCTCTCCACGCCACCGACGAAGGTATTAAGGGTCAAAGTTAATAATTTTCCGTGTCTATTGCATAGATGATTTCAACATGGAAGCCAAGATTGCGATAGCTACGGTCTCAGGGAAAGCCTACTACCTCCTCGTCAACGAATTGAAAGAACGAGGAATAAGCTTCCTGAGTTTAACACCCTACGATAACGTGCCTCTGAACGTCCATGTGGTCATAACCACCGAGAAAGAACGCGCTCTCATAAAACATCCCACAGTCTTGATTTATAAAGAAGACACGAATCCTTCAACCGTGGTTGAAGAAGCCCTGAAACTAATCGGAGGCAAAAAAACCTTCGAAACAGTCGTAGTCGGCGTGGACCCGGGCAAAACCTTCGGGATAGCCCTTCTAAGCGACGGTAACGTAATCGAGACGTTGACGTGTTCCAGCTTAGAGGAAACTATTAACGCGGTTTCAGAAATCCTCAGCAAACAGAAAGCCGCGGTTCGAGTTGTGAAGGTTGGAAATTGGACTCCATCCTACACGGCTGAGCTCCTGCCATTGTTAGACGATGCGTTGCCGCCAGACGTGAGCATCGAAATCGTCCGGGAGGCTGGAACCAGTCGCTTCGGTGGTCAAATGGTGCACAAGCGTGGATTAAGGCACACGATGGCAGCGGTCAAGATTGCCGAGCGCCGCGGTCAAGTATACCAGAGAAAAGGAGCGATACAAACACAGTGAAGCGAACGATTGAGGCTGGCAAGACACTGCTCGTCGATGGTCCTGCTTCTGTAACACTGCTTTCAGGCAACGCTGAAATCTTAGGCGCCACGTTTCCAGCAGGCTCGAAGATGGTGATTCGAGAGGGAAAACGCGTCCCCTTTGAGGCTAAGGAGAAGGCAGAGTTTGAAGTGCTCTTGGGTGAAAAAGCGGCTGCAAACGAGTTTCAGGCGAGCACAGTTCCTACGTCTTGGCAGAACGCCGTTAACACCATTTTGGAGCAGACAGCCAAACCTGTAACCGTCATGATCGTTGGTGGCATCGACTCGGGCAAGACAAGTTTCTGTGCTTATTTGGCTAATAAGGCGTTGAGGGAGAAGCGCCGTGTGGCTGTGATAGACGCTGATTTGGGGCAGTCGGATGTTGGACCGCCATCTACCATTGGGTCTTGTCGAGTAACCCGCCAAATCAGGGACCCGTTTGAGATCGGCGCCGATAACATTTGCTTCGTAGGTGTGACGAGTCCGAGTGGCGCGGTGACCAAGGTTATCGACGCAATAGCGAGCATGAAGGAGAGGGTTCTGAAGCGGGGCACTGACCTCTTGATCATTAACACCGACGGCTGGATTGAAGGCGAAGACGCCGTCCGATTCAAGGTTGCGCTAGCTAAACAGATCAAGCCAAGCATAGTTGTTGGGATACAAGAACAGAACGAGCTTACTTTCTTGCTTGGCGCTTTAACGGAAACCAAAAACATCGCCATCGAATCATCTCCGGCAGTGCGGAAAAGAGACCGAGAAGAGCGCAAGCTCCTCCGTGAATCGGGCTACAAAAAATATCTGAAGGGTTCCACTATTCAATCGTTTCCTTTGGGCTGGGTTCGAATCTCAGGCGTCGCTTTTGGAACGGGCATGCCTCCTTCTAGGACTCGGATGAGCAAGATTGTGGAACAGCTCGGAACAACACCAGTCTATTGCGAGGAAACTCCCAACGCCATCTTCATCGCCTTGAGCAGGGAGCAGTGGGCAGACGAGGAAATCGCCAAAAGCCTCGAAGACACCCTGAAGAAAAAAGTAAAAATTGTGTGGGAAGGCGACGAAGAAGGCTTGCTAGTAGCGCTGCACGACAATGATGAAAACTTTCTCGGCATAGGCATAATCGAGGAACTAGATTATCAGCGACGAGTCCTCAAGGTCTACACACGCGTAAAAAAAGCTGTCGCATCAATACAAGTAGGACAAATAAAATTGGACAAAGCAGGCAAAGAACTGGGTCAGAGTGATGTTTTCGTGGATTATGTCTGAGCTAGTAGGCTATTGCAATCCTTAGAATGTCCTCAGCGTTTTTTCCACAGACGACACAAGTGTCCTTAAACTTCTCTTTTAAGTCCATCGGCGTCCCTAAAACGTTGGCGTTCAATTCCTCTTCAAGTTTGTGCCCGCACTCAGAGTTGCCACACCATCCGGCTTCAACTATGCCGGCTCTGCGCTTAATCAGTCGTTTGGCTTCTTCGAGGCTGTTGACTCGGTGTACATGCTCGTTCATCTGTTGCCATGCTCGTTGTTTCATGTCTTCCATCATCGCCTTGAGTGTTTCCTTCACAACATTAACCAAGTCAGATGTTTTGCATGTTTGTTTCACTAGCGTGTCACGTCGCGCAATAGTCGCTTGATTCTCTTTCATGTCTTTTGGGCCTACCTCCACTCGTATGGGCACGCCCCGCAGTTCCCAATAGTAGTATTTTGCGCCCGGAGTGAGGTCGGGTCTTTGGTCAAGCTCAACCGATATGCCCGCAGCCTTCAGCCTAGTGGCAAGGGTTTCGCAGGTTTCGTCGATTTGTTTTGCCATTTCTTTGTAGGGTATGGGTATGATTACAACCTGTATGGGGGCGATGGTTGGTGGCAGAACAGCGCCGTTGTCGTCTCCGTGTGCGCCGAGCATTCCCACGATTGGTCGCCCTGAGATTCCGTAGCATGTCTGCCAAACGTATTCTCTCTCACCCTTCTCAGTTTCGTATGTGACGTTGAAGGCTTTGGAGAAGTTTTGCCCCAGTTTGTGAACCGTTCCGTTTTGTAGGGTTCGTCCGTCGGGCATGACTTGGTCGAAGGCGATGGAAAACTCCGCTCCAGCAAACTTGTCCCAGTCTGGGCGCTTGGTTATCTTGTAGGGTATGCCCAAGGAGTCGAAGAATTTCTTGTAGATTCCTATGGCTTCTTTAACCTGCTGCTCAGCTTCTTTCTCTGTGGCGTGGATTGTGTGGGCTTCTTTGAAGTTGTCCACCTCGCGCATTCGGATGAGCGGTCGGGTTGCTTTGGTTTCATAGCGGAAAACGTTAACAATCTGGTACATTTTTATGGGCAGGTCGGCGTGGGAGCGAATCCACAGCTTCAACATGGGCGCGATAACGGTTTCACTTGTGGGACGAAGCGCAAGCTTCACGTCTAAAGGTGTCAATCCGCCCTTTGTGATCCAGAAGACTTGATCTTCAAAGTTTTTCATGTGTTCTGATTCCTTTGCTAACGAGGTTTCTGGAATCAAGAGTGGGAATAACATTTCATTATGACCTGAAGCGTCCAGGAAGTTGCGCAACACTTGAAGGATGTTTCGGCGAATCCTAAATCCATATGGCAGCCAGACAGCGGTGCCCTTTATGGGGTAGCGGTAATCCATTATTTCGGCTTCCGTTAAGATGCGCCTGTACCATTTGCCGAAGTGGCTCCATTGTTCGCGCTTTATGGTTGGCATGTTTTGACCCATCGTTCTTGATTTTGGCATGTTATTTTGTGTTCTTTAATATTTAGATGTTACACAAGAAGGAAGGAAGAAGTAAGAGAGTGGATTTTCAGTCCCGATGTAGTTATGGAATGTTTTTGTTGTCGAAACTGACTATGGTCCATGTTTCTCCACGCTTTTCGATGTTCGCTATTATTTGGTCTCCAGCTTTTGTTGAAAGCAGTTCATACCACTGTTGGCTGGGCAAATCGTCTGCTGACGCTTCAATCCATGGGTAGGTGCTGTTGTTTACCCGCAAGACAACGTGAGTCAAACCGTCTCTAACGTATTCCTGTTTATCTAAGACTGTTGTGTCGAGTTGCACGGATGTGATAGCCCCAAACAGCTCCAAGAAATCTAACCGCGTGGACTCCACAAGTTGTTTGCTTGAGAGGCCGCCGCCAGCGATGTTTATGGCTACCGCGTTGATGTCGAGGACATCGATGATGGCAAAGCCAGCCAAATAGATTGTTTCATCGGGCGTTCTGGTGCCTTCTCGCCAGTAGATTGGTACGTACCAAGCGAGGCGGAAGACGCCGTCGGAAACCTCTACAGGATACAGTAAGGGCATTTCGGCATTGTAAAGCCCTTGAGCTGGCTTGGGCAGTTTGCCCTCAACTACATCTTCGGCTGTTATACCAGAAATGTACCTTTCCTGCTGGTAGTCGAAAAAGAATATCCCTTCGCGTGTAGCTTTGAAGACTCCAGCCAGCGTCCGCTCGCTTGCGATTGGGTGAACCATAACCATGGCTACGATGTCGCCTGTCTCTGGGTCAACGATGAGGCGCGTGTCTTCGGACATTTGAACACGGTCTCGACTGGGTGGAACAATCCAGAGGAACCCGCCAGCCCAATAGTCAAATGCTGTGCCTCTTCGGAAGCCGCCCCACTCGTTTATCATGCGTTCCATCCAGTCCTCGTCGTAGACCTGCGTTGCCCAGCTTGGAACGCTTTGCAACTGCGTGAAATTGTTAATAACTGTGCCTTTGGAATCGTAAACTAATAGTCCAGCGTATCGGCGAATGAGGTCGAATCCAACCTCGGAGCGGGCAACTATGTAGACCAGATCATTTATGACGGGATTCCATGATGGATAGGCAACTCCGTAACTGTAAATGTTTTCAGACAAGTATGACCTGAACACGACGTTGCGGTCCCAGAACAGTCCGTCGCCGACCAAGAATTCTCTGCGCACTATCTGGGGCACAGCCACGGGGTCTGTGGCGTCGATTAGAATGAACCCCTTGACATAGTTTTCAGCCAGCACATTGGTCGAGCCTATCACAACGATCCAAACTAGTTTGCCGTCTAATGTTTTTGTGATGTGGCTGTCTAAGACCTGCACGTTGCTTCCGAACTCTGACATGTGCCTCCTAGCCACCGACTCGGCGAGTTCCTGCGTCACCAAGCGAACACGGTTGTCGGGTATTGAACCGTTAAACGGAAAACCAGTCTTCACAGAGATGAAGTCGTTGAAGTAATAAGCGTTACTCACGCGTTGAACCTGCGTGAAGGCTACACCTACCAAAGCGAAAAATAGAAACACCGCGAAGAGCAGCGCAACAACCTTCACGCCCACACGAATCGCCAGTTTGGGTCCTCTCCGACGCCTAAAACGACTATACTGAAACCCTTCTTCTTCATCTTCTATTCGTCTCTGTCTAAAATGGAAGACATACTCCAAGAAGGCGAAGAACAATCGAGAATAAACCAGCCAGTAAGCAAACAGACTCAGCGGCGTCAAGGCAACCGCAAAAACCAGAAGAAGAAGCAACCCCAAACTAAAAACGACAAGCCTGGGTGAAAAGCGAATCCGAGACCTAGTGGGTGGTATCGGAACGAGAAAAACCGCAGACCACACCAGAAAGAACAAGCCCAAATTCACCTTCGGTCACCAAATCATTAATCGCTTCACATAGTATATTTTAAGATTACCACATTCAGGGGTGTCGCTTGCTTGTCTAAAACCAAGATTCGCATGCGCGTTTGGCGTTTAATGGAGCAGCAGAACATCGCAACGTTTCCAAGACCAGTCTATCACCGAATACCCAACTTTGTGGGCGCGGAGAAAGCAGCGCAAAGCCTAGGAAACCTACCCGAGTACAAGTCGGCAAGGGTTGTTTTTTGTAACCCAGACTCGCCTCAGAAGCCGGTTAGAGAAATGGCGCTCAAGGACGGCAAAACCGTTGTCATGGCTACGCCGAGGCTTCAACAAGGCTTCATTCTCATAGACCCAGCGACTGTTCCATCTAATCGTATCCGAGAAGCGTCCACTATTCATGGAGCCTTTCTTCATGGACGGTCAGTAAAACCCGATGAGGTCAGAATCGACTTGTTTGTTGCTGGTTCCGTAGCCGTGGCTCCAGACGGCGGAAGACTGGGCAAAGGAACTGGATACTCGGACCAAGAATACGCCATGCTGAAAACGGCTGGTGCTCTGTCATCGAACACTCTTGTGGTCACAACGGTGCACGATGCGCAGATTGTTGAAAACATTCCACGAAACGAATGGGACATTCCAGTAGACGTGATAGTCACGCCAACAAAAATCATACGACCCAAAAGGTAGCCCCCTCTTCTTAAACCTCCTCGTCGTTTTCGGAATGCTTTTAACTCAGCATCTCACACACTACTGGCGTTTGGCGGGTGAGTGGGACTCATCTCCACCCGTTCCGCCCAGAACAAAAAATACAAACCCCGGGTGTTTGGAGGTGAAAAAGGACAAATTGGACGCTAGAGACATAAGCCTATCTGCCGTTTTCACTGGTCTCTACGTTGCAATCAACATCATTCAAGCCGTTTCAATCGGTAACCCATCCATTTATGGGCCAGTTCAGCTTCGTGTGGCTGACTGCCTCATACCATTGTCAGCATTGCTTGGTTGGCCCGTTGTGGCAGGCTCAGCTCTGGGTGGGCTACTCACAAACGCCTACTATTTCCTAAGCCCCATTGATGTGGTGTTTGGGCCAATAGCAAACCTCATCGCTGCGACAGTCATAATGACCCTGAGAGAGCACAGGTTTCCTGCGTGTGTTGTTGGCGCTTTACCAATAGGGATAATCGTTGGTGGATACCTCTGGCTCTTCTTTAAACCACCTGACATCCTCGGACTTGCTCTACCAGCTTGGCTAGCCATGATAATCAGTATAACCATAAGCAGTTGGATAGCCATCGCGGTCATTGGCTACACGCTATTGACCATTCTCAGCAGACCCAACGTCATTGAACCGCTGAAATCACGGGGACTAAAAGTGCTCTCTCCTTAGCGCTCCACCTGAGGTTTCTGCGTTGAAGCCTATCTAAAATCACATGAACCTCTCGAGCTTTGTCAACCCTATAATCTCATTGAAGTCCAAACCCAAGGCTTCCAGAACCTGTTCGAATGTTGACTGCAGATAGCCCACGTACTTGTCCACATCGATTTCGCTGTCCGAAGCCAGCTGGACTGGTTTCACGTGCGGAGCCTTCACAACCTTCACGAAGCTTATCTGGTCACCAGCTTTCAACTCGTATTTCTTTTCCTGTAGGATTTTGGCTGCCCTCACATGTTGTGGGACAGTTTTGTTGTAGTGTTCAGGCGCCTCGCCCAAAACCACGTTGAAGGCTAAGTCGTCGATTCGTTTCCATTCTCGTCTTTTTAATCGCAGGTAACTGTCCCTTATGATGTTTTGAATCTCCTTCTTGGCGTCTTCAAAATCACTCGGCGTCTTCACTTGGCTCAAACGATTCTTCATGAGGTCAAACGCTTCTTTAATCAAGGGCGGAATGTGCTTCTTCTTGCCCGTCAAGCCCTTAACATCAACCGTGCCCTCGGACGTCACGCCCAGATAGTTCTTCTTGCGCGAACTGAAAACAGCGTAGCGGTATACCTTGTCCACGTCAAGCTCCATGTGCAGCTCTTTCTCAGACCATTTAGCCAACGTGTTGATTTGACTCTCTGAAGGGTTCTTCAGGAAAATGCTGTCGGTGTCACCGTAGATGACTTGGATGCCCAGTTTCTGAGCCTCACTAATGATTTGCGAAATAGAATGCCTTCCCAGAGCCGCCGTCGCCTCAGCCACCGGTGGACAGTACAAGTCAAATGTTTCAGCGCCAAACACGCCGTAGCTCGCGTTTAATATGACTTTCAGAGCGGCTTGAATGACATTATACCAGCTTCGCAGTTCGCTGGATAAGGTCTTGTCTTTCGCCCTTGACTTATACCATTTTACACGAAGGTCACGTAGCGAACCGATTAGCAGACTCTCTAATGCCCTATATCTGGTGCACACCCAATGCGTCGTGTCGGGCACCTTATTTGACCGGCACTCCTCGTGAGGACACAAAATCGTTTGATAGCCCAAGTTGTAAACCTTAATTATGGAAGGATACAAGCTTGGAAAATCCATCACAGCCACGTTGAAGTGAACGCCTGGCACGGGCTCAACAACGATTGCGCCCTTGTACTTCTTGCCTTTTATAATCGCCTTGGTAACGGTTTTCCCCTTGAGGGCTAAGATGTCGTCGGTGTTTGGAATCAGCATGTTGCGCCTTCGATGCTCAAACTGCAGAAAGTTGCGTATCCAACGGGAGACACCCTGCCTGCTCACGTCTTCCATGGGCATCCGACTTATCCGCGTGATGGCTAGAATCAATTTCATGACTAAATCGTCGTCAAAAGTGGTGAGCTTCAACGCGATTTCGGCGTCTCGCAGACAATACTGTGCCAGTTCGGTGTATGTTAAATCGTTGAGTCCCTTGGTCAATTCAAGCTTAGTCAGTCCGATTAAGGCTTCGCCGACTTCGTCGAGGGTTACGTCTCTGTATCTTTGTCCGAAAGCGTAGATTTGGATGGATTTGTTGAAGAAGAACTTGTAGAGATCAATGTGCACACCATAACGGAGCTGGCAAACCTTTCTGCCGAGTTCAACTGGGATCTCGCTGTATCTGATGCCCAACTTTTGAGCTCGATGGAAGAGATAACGAAGGTCAAAATCATCGCCGTTAAACGTGATCACAAACGGGTAATCCCACAAGGCATCAAAAATGGCTTGAACAAGATCTTTCTCGGTATTGCAATATTCAACGCTTACATCGGCGGGGATCTTAACTGTGCCTTCTCTGACGCCGGACCTTTTCAGCATCAAAATTCTTTTGTTTCCGTCAGAGCCCTGCAACGCTGCGCAGAGAACTTGGTGCTCCGCCTCTCTCGGGTCGGACACTCTGAAGGTCAGTTTGCCCTCGATTTCAATCGTGGGTGTTTCAACTTCAATGTCGAGAGCGACTCGGCGAAACTCGGGGACAGGATACTCGAGTAGCCTAGCCCATGTTTCGATGGGTTGCAGAAACTCTTTAGGCTCGTCTGTGAATAAGGCTTGAATCTTCTTTATGCTCTCCTCGGTGGATTCGTGTCCAACAGCTGCGAGTTCACCGCTTTCAACCTTGTAGGTCATGCCTGGCGCGATTTGGCGGTCGTAGATGTAGTTTTGGTAGTATTTGATGGCGGCTTCCCAAACCTTAGCTGGCTCCTTCATCCCCGTCCTCTGCCATTCTTGGGGAATAAGGTCTCGGAGAGTCCCAGAGGGGCGACCACCAACAGCCAGCGGGTCTCGGGTCACAAGTTTAGTAAGGGTCACATTTCGGTCGAGCAACGGGTCGTACTTTTCAACTGTTTCAAAGTGATCGAAGCCCGGATGTTTGATCACTCGGTCCATTTTTTCGAGTTCTATTGGAGACAGGTTGGTTAGCAAGTAGGGTTTATGTCCTGTCGTGTCGTGCCAGAAATAGATTTGCTTGGACTTTGGCTCATAAAGCTTGATAAGAGCTTTTCCAAGGTCGCCGTCGTAAGTGGCTGATACAAAATAAGAGGGTGGAAGGGTTGAGGGGGCTTCAAACTCTTTTATGTGAGATTTCTTTTCTCTGCGGATGGCTTCCATGAATGATTGGGGTGGCGCCTCTTGTATTGGTTTGGTCTCCGCCTTCGGCTTTGTTGGTTCGAAGTAGTGGTCGAGTCTGCTCTTGCTCATTTTTGACCTGTGTCCCAACAGATATTTTGCAAACTGCCTAAAAACATTCTCTAACACGTTTAAAGGTAAATCATATCTTCTCATGTTTGGTTGTATTCTTCCAACAGGGGCTAAAAAGTCACTTGATAAAGGACGCTTGGGCACTCGCCATCGAAACCCTCAGCTGGGTTGAACTACAACGCTTAGGTGAGCGTCTAGCCTTGGTCAAAGCCGCCCAACAATTACAGGTCAAAGACCCGAAAATTGTCGGACTAGCCCACAAACTCGTCTTCGAGACTCTGCGCCGCCTGAATGCCATCGACTCGGCTATTAAACTAGCCTTGGCGCCAAGCTCACTAAGCGACTTCAACTTGGGCGTGCAGTCATTCTTGCGCCTCTACACATATGAGGTGCTGTTTGAAGACGCTGACTTTAACACAGCCGCAGCGATGGCGCGTACCGGTCGTGCCGTTCTGGGCTGGCGTCAACTAAACGATGTTGAAGAGACGCTGGGTAAAATCTTGAACGCTCAGTTGGGTGCTGTTCTGAAGGGGGCTAACGACGAGGAATGCGTGGGGCTTCGAACATGCAATCCAACATGGTTTGTTAAATACTGTTTCAAGATGCTGGGAAGAAATGAGGCGCTAGACTTCTTGGAAAGCGCATCTAAGCCAGTGCCAACCTACGTGAGGGTAAACACGCTGAAGGCATTGGAAACATGCTTGGCTAAACTGGCACAAGAAGGCGTGTTTGTTGAGAAAGACCCCGTTTTGACCCATACTTACAAGGTGTTAAAGAGTCGGAAACCTATGGCGCGAACCCAGGCTTTTCGCGAAGGCTTGATTTACATTCAAGACAAAGCAAGCTGTTTGGCAGTTGAGGTTGCCAACCCGAAGGCTGGCGACACTGTCCTCGACGTCTGCGCAGCGCCTGGAGCCAAGACCACCTACATGGCACAACTCATGCAGAATCAAGGCACAATCTACTCAATTGACTATTCAAAACGTCGAATACAGGCATGGCAGCGTGAACTAAAACGCATGGGTGTCACCAACGCAACGATGACGCTGGCTGATGCTCAAAAGCCCCTGCCAGTAAATTTAGTCGCTGATTTGGTCATTCTTGACCCACCGTGCACGAGCACTGGTGCCTTCAGCAAGACTCCCTCCGCCAAGTGGCGTCTGACCAAGCGTTCAGTCTTTAACATGGCTGAGGTCCAATGGAACATGATAAACAACTGCGCAGACAAAGTGAAAGAAGGAGGATGCTTGGTCTACTCCACCTGCAGTGTGTCGCTAGAAGAAAACGAAATGCTGATTGAGAAATTCTTGAAGTGGAATCCAGATTTCTCGCTCGTAGAAACTACACCGCGAATAGGTCTGCCAGGCTTCAGAGGTCAGAGCGAATGCCAGCGACTATATCCCCACTTGCACGCGTGTAATGGCTTTTTCGTCGCAAAGATGCTTAACGAAGGAGGTTGAAGGCTTACACAGACGTGAGAGAAAAGGTTGTCTAGTTAGTTACGTCTCTTCTTAGCTTGGGCTCTTCGGCTTTTTTCCACACTACATAGGATTTCAAAGATTGTTTTTGCCGCCTGTATGGCTGTGACGCCATGGTCATATTGGGGCGCAATTTCGACTACATCGAACGCAACTATTCGCCTGTCGCAGACTTCACACAATAGGTCATAAAAAATGCGAGTGCACAAGCCGTTCGGCTCGGGATTCTGAACCGCAGGTGCAAAAGCAGGGTCAAGCACGTCCATGTCTACAGTTAGATAAATCTTCTCAGCGCTGTCTACTAGTTTCTCGACTCTTTTGACGACTTTCTCGACACCTTCGGTTCGGATTTGCTGCACCGTTATGAAGTTGATGCCCGCTTTTTTTGCGTAGTCGAACTCTTCCTTGCACACCGCCCGAGTGCCGACTTCAATTATTGCGTTGGGCTTGGCCTGTTCGTTTATTCTGCGCATGAAAGTGGTGTGCGATGTCTTCAGATTCATGTACTCGTCTCGGAGGTCCAAGTGAGCGTCGAAGTCGAGGATGGTGACGTTCTTGCCAACTGCTTGGGCTGCGCCGAGTGTTATTGTGTGTTCTCCACCGATGAGGACTGGAGTTTTTTTGGCGTTTAGAAGCTCTTCAACTACCTGCTTCAAGCGTTTCAAGGTCTCTCCAGCATCACTGGTTGTGTGTAGGTCGCCTAAATCATGCAGGGGAATGTCTTCAACATCAATGCTGAAGTGGAAGCTGTAGGTTTCGATGTTGAGGGATGCTTCCCTTATGGCTAAGGGTGCAAATCTGGCTCCGGTTCTG
>Ga0315314_1000917_pt1 | contig 28657 bp, 22 predicted proteins | sample TDP9_MG_FD_203631 | JGI IMG/M metagenome (GOLD analysis project Ga0315314, IMG submission 203631) | Freshwater sediment microbial communities from Lake Towuti, South Sulawesi, Indonesia - TDP9 | ecosystem: Environmental > Aquatic > Freshwater > Lake > Sediment | place: Indonesia: South Sulawesi... | reverse complement strand
AAAGCCATGACTGGTCGTTCAGTTTTCGACCCGAAGGAATATTATAGTCGACAAACCGTGCTGGCTGAATTGGGACCGAAAGGTCAGGAGAAACTTAGACGTTCCAAAGTGGTTGTTGTAGGGTTAGGTGGACTGGGCACAATATCCGCACTTTACCTAGCCCTAGCTGGAGTCGGTCACCTGCGCCTAGTCGACCAAGACACGGTTGAGTTGAACAACCTGCACCGCCAAGTGCTCTATGGTCTTAACACTCTACATTATCCTAAAGTCGAAGCTGCAACCGACAGAGTTGGGCAAGCAAATCCAGACGTCAAAGTTGAACCAGTTCCAGAAAACGTGAGGAGCAGCAACGTTGACAAGTTGGTTAAGGGGATGGACTGCATCGTCGACGGCTTGGACAACATGCGTACGAGATACTTGCTGAATCACGCCAGTGTTCGTCATCAGATTCCCTACGTTTTTGGTGCTGCCATCGGCGTGGAGGGCAACCTGTCAGTCTTTTCTCCACCCGAAACGCCTTGCCTAGAATGTGTTTTACCCAATCTTGATGACCGATACCTGCCCACCTGTGACACTCGGGGCGTGCTTGGTGCAACAACAGGCATTATTGGTTCGTTGCAGGCTATGGAAACCATTAAACTGTTAGCGGGGATGGACGGTTCACTCAAGAGCAAATTAATGGTCTGCGACTTCAGAGACATGTACTTCACCACGATTGAAATCTTCAAGAGACCCGACTGTCCAGTTTGCGGCTCAAAACAAATTGTTAAGCATCCTCACGAGAAAGAAAGATTAGCCTTTCTGTGCGGAAGTAACACAGTAAATGTTAATCCCTCAAAGCCTATCAAAATGAGCCTAAACGAACTCCATGAGAGATTGAAGAAGCGCTTCAAGGTTGTTTTGAAATCCTCATTCGTGGTCGTGTTTCAATTTGATGGCGGCGTTGAGGTCAGCCTCTTCAACGGTGGACGCATGCTCATAAAAAACGTTAGAGACGAAAAAGCCGCCCTAAACGTGCACAACAGCGTGCTCAAAACCATAGGGTTGAAAACAGCCGACTAGTTACGCTGAGCGTTCTACACGGGAAAATTTTTTAAGTTTTCATCTATGCCGTTAGGTAGGAGACTTCTGAATGCAAACGCGAATCGAAGTTGATTCTCTGGGCGAAAAGAAAGTGCCTAAAGACGCCTATTATGGCATTCAAACCTTGCGTGCTGTGGAAAATTTTCCAGTGAGCGGCATAAAGGCTCCAACGGCTTTTGTCCACGCTTATGTCATGGTGAAGAAGGCAGCAGCCATCGCAAACACGCAGGTTGGATGGCTAAACAAGACAGTCGGCGATGCCATAATCCAAGCGTGTGACGACGTTCTGAGAGGCAAGTTCTCGGACCAATTCGTGGTTGATGTTTTTCAGGCTGGGGCTGGCACGTCGTTCAACATGAACGTCAACGAAGTGCTTGCCAACCGTGCCCTCGAAATCTTGGGCAAAACGAAGGGTGATTACAGGAGCGTCAGCCCGAACGACCATTTGAACATGGCTCAATCGTCGAATGACACGTTTCCAACAGCTCTTCACATCGCCGCGTTAATGTCGTTGCAACCTCTGTTAAGTGAACTGGACAAGCTTTCTGAAGCCTTCGAACGGTTGGGCAAAAAATATGCCGATGTAATAAAGTCGGGTCGGACTCACCTTCAAGACGCTTTGCCAGTCACGATTGGACAGGAGTTCGGCGCTTACGCTGTTGCTATAAGAAATGCGAGAGACCAGCTTGAAGCAAGGAGCAGACGACTCGAAGAACTGGCTTTGGGCGCCACAGCCGTCGGAACGGGCGTTAACACTCACCCAAGGTTCAAGAGAATTGCCATTTCAGAACTGAGCAGAATGATTGGACTAAAGCTGAGACCAGCCAAAAATTCTTTTGAAGCGCTTCAGAGTCGAAACGCCATCGCAGCGGTTTCAGGTGGGCTTAAGGAGCTGGCGCTTGAGCTGATTAGAATTGCTAACGATTTGCGGCTTTTGTCCTCTGGTCCAACAACTGGACTGGCTGAAATCGAGTTGCCCTCGGTTCAGCCTGGTTCGTCTATCATGCCTGGCAAGGTTAACCCCGTGATAGCTGAGTGTCTCAACATGATTGCGTTTCAGGTTGTGGGAAACGACTTGGCTCTGTCTCTGGCTGTTCAGGCGGGTCAGCTGGACCTAAACGTTATGACGCCCCCTATGATGCACAACATCCTGCAGTCCATTCAAATCCTGACAAATTTTCTATCCGTGTTTAGGAAGAGATGCGTTGAAGGAATAGGAGTCAACAAAAAGAGATGTGCAAGCTATGTTGAAAAGAACCCTTCGCTCGCCGTTTTTCTCTCACCGTACATCGGATACTTGGAAGCCAACAAAATCGCCAAAAAAGCGCTGGAACAAAAACGGTCAGTGAAGGAAATAGCCTTAGAAAAAGGAATATTGAAGCCTAAACAGGTGAAGCAAATTTTTAGACCTGAATTTCTGCTCGGACGAAAACGGAAAGGTGGAAAAGGGAATGAGTGAGGTTAAAAAGTGTTCCAAGTGTGGCGGAGAGATGGAGAAGGAAAATTGCAGGGGCAAACCAGGAGTCTTCATCAAGTTCACCAAGTCTAAGAGTTTTTGGTTTCCTGGACACCTTGAAGAAATTGTTGCCTTTGCATGTAAGAGATGTGGCTACATTGAGCTATACAAGGAATCGAGAGTAGAAACGAGACAAGAGTAAGCTGTTTGCAAAACGAGATATGGATGGTGCGACCGCCGGGATTTGGACCCGGGTCAACGGCTTGGAAGGCCGACGTCCTAGACCAGACTAGACTACGGTCGCATGATTCCAGTCAAAAGACCTTTAGTTAATGTAAGAATCATAAATACTTTAGTCAAATGCGAGGATGAAAGAAAGCCCCATAGTGCTTAAAAACGTTCATCTCAGATTAACAGAAAAGGAGAAAAACACATTCATGAGATTTCTCGTCGATTGTAACGTCGATGAAGAGTATAGAAAATACCTGAGAAAAATCGCATTTTACAAGGAAGAAGACAACGTAAGAAATTTAGAAGCGTTTATCAAAGCCAAGCTTTTCCACCTCATTATATGGAAGGCGAACGGTGAAATCATTGGTCATGCAATCTGGCACGAGTCAAACACTGAGGAACACAGGAAGGGGGACGCTAGAGACCAAGAGGACAGAGAGATTCTGGAGAGGCTTCTTGGTAGAAAGAAGAATTTTGTTGAGCTTCACGAAGTTTGGCTAACTAAGGAGCATAGAGGGAAAGGCTATGGCAAGGAGTTTTTCGAATTTTTTGAGCAGTTTATCGTGAATAGCGGCTACGACTCCATCGCCTATTACGCTTATCATCCTGCTGCAATTACTATATGTCGTCAACGAGGATATCAAGAAGCCTATGGTATTGAGGAGACAGGACTTGAAGGCGAGAAAGAGATTTGTCATGTTTTTTGTTTATCCCTAAAAAGAACGGGGAAAGAGTAACTCAACAATGGACGTCTTAGACCAGACCAGACTACGGTCGCTTAGCGTGGTACTACGGTTATACTGCAGAGAAAGTATTATCAGCACCCTAATTAAGTTCAAGTCTTCAGGTATTTATTATGAACAAGCTGGTTGTTGCTATTGGAATCGCTGCACTTTTCGTTAGTTTTCTCTTTCTATATTGGGTGCGCAGCATTTCCTTCGGGAGAGGCGTGGGTAACATAGCATTTGGTTTTTATTTTCTCTTTGGTTTAGTAACAGGACTGGTTCTCGTCTTCTGGGGAATAGCTTCAAAGAAGAAAGAGGGGAAATAACCAGTGAATAACGTCCTAGACCAGACTACGGTCGCTTACACTTGTGAAATCCAAATACTCAGATAAAACTTAAGTCTAATGGAAAAGGTGAGTTACAAGCAATGGAACGGATAGTTTCTCAAATAAAGTTTGAGCTTAAACAGGAACGCAACCGCAAAAATGCGGAGAAAAAGAGACGATTCTTCAAAGAAGATATCACATGTTATGGGTTGACAGGGCAACAAACCAAAGAAATAGTCGAAAAATTTTATCCACTGGTCGAAGACGACCTAAAGTTGGCTATCAAAGTTGGAGAAGCCCTCTTAAAATCAAAAGTTCTAGAGGAAGGAATCGTTGCAATAAGGCTTCTGAGAAAAATGACGAAACATTTCACATCTGAACTTTTTGATGTCTTTGACCCATGGGTTGACTATGTAACAACCTGGGAAATCACGGATAAACTCTCCGCAGGCTTAATCGGCGAAGTCGTAATGCTTGATGCTTCCAAAACTGAACAACTGCTCAAATGGACCAAGTCTGAGAATCGGTGGAGAAGAAGAGCAGCAGCGGTTTCACTCGTCAAACCAGCGATAAAGGGCATATTTTTAAATGAAATTTTCATTGTGGCTGAACGTCTAATGACAGACAACGATGAAATGGTTCAGAAAGGAGTTGGGTGGCTATTAAAACAAGCCTCTTGGAAACATCCAAACGAAGTTCATGATTTTCTGCTGAGATGGAAAGAAACGGCTCCAGCCCTAGTCCTGCGATACGCCTCCGAACGGTTTCCAGAAGACATGAAAGTGCTGAAAAGTCGCTTTTAGGAATTAATGTTAAGCGTATCTTTTTCTTTCCACGGGTCCGCTGTGTTACTGTACCCCTGATGTTCCCAGTAGCATAGTTCTTGTTTCTCCGTGAACCGCAGCTTTCTCACCCACTTGACGCTCTTGGAACCGTATTTTTTGGGCACAACCATCTTAACCTTAATATGCTTCGACACGAATGTTAGAAGCTCGCGTGCGCTGTTTGATTATTTCTCTCCTTTGAGCCAACCTCTGATCCCGAGTTCTTTGACTATTATGGATACTGGCTGAGGCTCGTGGGCTTTGTGCTTGCCCTTTTCGTCTAGGTATAGTATGGTTGGTTTTAGAGAGAATGCGCCTTGAATCTTTGGCTTGAGGACTAGTTTTACCTCCTTTGTCCTCAGCGGGTCAAGTCGCTTTCCTTTCATGTTGAGACAGCTATCTTCAACGCGGCATATTTCGGGTTTTTCTACTATCTCGAAACTTTCGGGAAAAGCATTCGTGATTTTGGTCAAAAGGGCAGCGCCCTTTCCAGCGTTGATGAGCTCTATCTCCAAGTTAAGGTTATCCCCTACGTAAAGTTCTTTTTGGCGTGTTATCACATTTGCCTGTATCTCAGCGTGTTCAAATTTTTCTAAGCCAACCGCTTCTTCATAGGTTGGTGTCGGCGTAGGAAAGGCTGTTGTTGAGGAAACGATTGAAGGGACATGCAGTATTTCAGTTAGGGATAGAGCCAATTCGCGTTCCTCCTGTACCTCTTCCAGAAGTCTCAGCGCTTGTTCCCTTTTTTCCGGGTGGTCCGCCTTCATGAAGGAGTCAGCTGCCGTTTGCAACACTCTTTCAGCCATCATACAAAGTTTAGTCTTCTTCTCCGGATCGTTTTCTTCTTTGGCATCATCCATGTGAACATAAGCGTCAAAGAGCAATCGAGTAGCTTTAGCAAAATCTGAAGCTTTTTGGAAGCCCGCATTCACGTAGTAGGTAGCGGCGCTTTCGAGATACCTTATAGCGGCAGCATGCATGGTTATGTCTCTTGTATCAGCGAATCTTGTTCCTGCCTCGAGGGCTCTGCAGAAGCGACTGTGCCCAAGCGCTAGCATCTTTGCTTGTTCGCTTGGACTCAAATCTTTGGCTTCTTCGAAAAGCTGGGACGCTTCCCCGTACAGTGTGGGAGATGCTTCTGCCTCGGCCAGTGTCATTTTTTGCCAAGCCCGAGAGAGACTGGTAATGAGTTTGAATTCCTTTCGATCCTGTTCCGAGTCTAACAACTGATATATTTTCTCGAAAGTTTCAGCAACTGAACTATATTTTTCTGCGCTGGCGTAGTGGTCGCCCTTTTTGTCGAGGTTTTTTGCTTCCTCAAGGGCAATCCTAGCCATGCAGTATTCACGCCTTAAATCGCTTGCCTTGAGCATGTGAGTTGCCATTTGTTTTTCGTCGATACTTTCAACCTTACTCAGTTGTGCCTCGAGGGATTTTTTGGTCTCCCTGAACAATTGGTCCGATTGTTCGAAGGCTTGGATTGCCTCTTCGCTCTGTTCCTTCCTGCTTAAGTCTTCTGCATGTTCAACTTGAGCCCATGCTGAATAGTTGAGAGACAAATAATCCCATTGTTTTAACGATTTATGTATGTTGGCGGCTTTCTTGAAGTGTTCCTCAGCCAAGCCATACACGTGTCTTGAATGACAGTCCCTAGCCTTCTCTATTTCACTCCAAGCTTGCATATATGAAGCGTAGTCCATGTAGAACCCCTTGAGTTTAGGCATCCTTTCAGCGGCAAGACCGTAATTTTTGGATGCTAATTCAAAGTTTTTTGCAGACTCAGAATACTCTTCAAGCTGATCGTAGGTTTTAGCAATTTGCCAGTAAGCCTCTGCAACGCGACTAGGCACATCGGCTCTCTCATATGCATCAATAGATTGTTCGAAGGCCTCTGCGCTCTTCCTCAGTAAAGTCCTGTTATTAGTAAGAGAATATAATTGGTTCAACATTTTTCCAGTTTTTGCGTCTCGTTCGCCCAAACCAAACCAGTGGGGTTTTTCGATATGCGCCCATGGAGATTTAGTCCATTTCAGCAAAGTTTCATGGGCGCTTCGCATGCTTGCAATAGCGTTTTCTAACATTCTTATCTTTTCATCAACATTTTCTTCCATATTCGCCAACTCAGCCTGACAAGCCCCCAATGCCCACAAACTTGCCGTAAGATTCCCTTCTTTCGGTTCCACTAGTGAAGTAGCTGATGCTTCTTTTAGGATACTGATGCCCTGTTCAATAAGTCTTGCCGACTCATTAAGAAAGTTTCTTTTCCTACCTGGTTCGGTTTCAATTTTTGCCAGATAAAACAATGCGTTGCTGAGAGCACGGATGCTATGATGCGTAGCGCCCATGGAGCCTGAAAGGCGTGCATGGTTTAAGCCTCTGTAACCTAGTTCCACAAATTTCTCCAGAAGTAGACGCCTATTTTCGAGAGTAGTTTCCAGTCCGCTTCTCCATTCTATTGACCAGAGAATTAAGAAATAAGACAACGCCATACCTAAATTATGTCCAACGAGACTGTAGTGGCGAATAGCGTTGTCCCAGTCTTGGTCAAGCTTTTTATATTCTTCTCTTGCCTTGTCAGGGTCTTCCTGTGTGGTTGCAATAAATGTTGTCGCAAAGTTCAGCCCCCACAGTGCGCCAGCCATGAGAATGTTGTCTTTCGTTAAAATGGCGCAATTTAACGCTTTTTCGTAGTGCTGTCTTTCCTGTAGTCCAGATGTACCCAGAATGTCCAAACGAGCATCAGCGAGGCAGAGGCTGGATAACCCGATAAGATATGCGTCGTCTATCTCTTCAGAAATCTCTATGGCTTTTTGGTGGTAGCCTAGGGCTTTCTGTCGGTATTCTTCTCTTCTCTCAGGCTGGAATCCTGTAACGAAAGCCGCATTCTTATCGAAAAACGCGGTCGTGATGTAAGCTTGTACAAGCTGAGGCCTATCTTGGGCGGTAGAGAAAATTTCTATAGCCCTTTCGCCATACTCCAATGCCTCATCAATTATCTCCTCCCGCGACTTCGCATTCCACTCAATGTTCAAACGATCGATAAGAAAAATCATGAGGTTGTTGCAGGCTTTTCCTACGTTCATTCGATCTATTGTCTTTTCATACACCTTTAGGACTTCCTTCTCGAGTTTCCAACACTCGTCTAATAGTTCCCGCTTTGCAGGCAAGTCCGCCGAAAGCCACGAATTAATGTATGTGACCATAGCCTTACAATGGCTGGTTTTAGCCAGTTTCTCCAGGCCTTCTATATTGTTAAACAAATCTGCAGCTTTCTCATAATTGGCAACAGACAGACGCATCCTGTCCCTAAACTCTTCCTGGCTTTCAGCTTGCATTGCTGCACGATAAAAAGCGTAGCCCAATCGCTCGTAAGTCTCGCCCATCCTCAAGAAATCTGGCATCGGCATCAGGTCTAACGCTCTATTATAAGACCCAGCTGCTCCCAACCAATCATATCCCCACTCCTCTTTTCGAGCTTGACCCAGAAAGGCCTCAATACCAATTGACTCTGACATGCCAAAACCACCCAAAGATTATCACTAAACTCTTTGAAAAGGCTTGTGATGATTCTTTAAGAATAGATGAAAAATCGGAAAGCTCTCTCCAGCCTTTACGCAACTTTAAACAAACATTCTCTCAGCGAGCTTTTAGAGTCGATCTCAGCACGTATTGCGAAACGCATTTGAACATTACTAACCCAAAATACGTTTAACTCGAAGGCATCGGTTACTCTCGCTAACAGGATCCAATAGTGTTATTTTGAACAAACAGCAGATCGAGAGATTGAAAGCGCGCGCCCTTACACAAAACAACAGTGGCTTTTGTGTAACGTCAAACAAACCGAATTTGAGCTCCTCATCCGAAAACATTGTAAACGTGGTGCGGCCGCCGGGATTTGGACCCGGGTTCTCGCCGTGGCAGGGCGACGTCCTAGACTAGGCTAGACTACGGCCGCTACAGGACCATAATCCATTTGACAACGGAGCTTAAAACTTTTCATTTCCAACCGCAAGACGTGCGCCAATTAAAGCTGGTCAGAATTATAAAACGGTTTTCAGCCACTCGGCTAGTCATAATCACAAAAAAAGAAGAAGGGATTTGAGTGGCTTTGTTCTGACTCGTTTATGCTGCGGCTACTGCTGCGTCTGCTTGTACCAGCCCTGCTCCAGTGGCGTCGGAGCCCCAAGAGAATGTGTACCAGCCGGGTGCTGGGGATAGATCATAGACCATCATTGAGCCTGGCGGAATGTACAACGCTGTGCTCTCTAGAATGGTCTCTACTTGGCTCTGAGTTAAACTTGGGTTCTTTTCGAGCATCATCGCTGCAACGCTTGTCACGTGAGGCGTAGCCATGCTGGTGCCGCCCACGTAGTAGAAGTTGCCAGGATTGACGCTTACGAACGTGGAAATCCATCCTTGACTCCACCATGGCAGATGCGAGTATCCTGGGAGACCAGCGTATGGTCCTCTGACCCAGCTTCCTGGAGCAACAACGTCCAAATCTTGATCGTAACCTGGCACTCTGGAGTCGTTTTCTCGGCTGCTGAAGTCGGTGATGTAAACGTCAGAGGCTGGCGTGGGTTCAGGTATGTCTTTGAATCCGTACGTGCTGTCTTGAAGCCACCAGAGTCGGTATCTCGACGTTATCGGAGGATAGCCAGGACCGTTAGTGTCGGCTGGCCACCACCACTCATATCTCCATCCGTTTGCGCCAGCAGATATAACCTGTGGGTATGCTCCAGGCCAGTCCATGCCTACAGTTCCGTCGTTGCCTGCAGCAGCCACGACTATGACACCGTTGCTTATCGCATAGTCGATTGCATCTTCCATTACTTGCGCCGGCGCAGATCCGCCAAGACTCATGGTGACGATCATTGGGCTGTAACCTGCAAGCTTGAGGGCTGTGGCGTAGCGAATGCCTGCCGCAACCATGCGGTCTGTTCCGAATACCAAGTGCATCTCATCGTAGTCCTCGTTCAAATGAGCTCTACCGATGTGGTAGTCGGTCAAGACCTTCACTGGGATGATTGTTGCACCTGGGGCAATGCCCTCAACATATATGGGGGGCAGAGGCAAGCCAGCTACGGCGTCAGCTGGAGCATAGTAATTGTAGCCTATTATTGTGCTGGTCACGTGTGTTCCGTGTTCAGCGCCTGTACTGCCGATCCAGGTTGTTTCGTAGACAAGTCCAGATTCGCGGAATGTGCCTGTTTTTTGATCCCATATGATGTTTTCTTTGAAGCCCTTGCCCAAGTCTGTCCTGATTCGTTCTTCTGGGAAGTAGTCTCTCCAGTTAGGTGCAAGTCCAGTGTCCAAGACGGCTACGTACACACCGTTTCCTGTGTAGCCTGTGATTTCACTGTTTATGATGTCTGAGTCCCAAGTATTCCTATGGGGAAGACCCATCGGAGGGAGCGCAAAAACCGTTGCCAAGAGCATCAGAGTGAAAGCCAATGGTATCAATACAAAGCCTAGTTTCTTCATATTGTTTACTTCTCCTTTCTCCTAACTTTAAACAGCGGAGAATACATGGTTTTTACTTTCTATTATAGCTTTGTGGAACTATGTTCTATTCCGAGGCACAAAAAAGGAATCTCAAAGCAACAGCAACCCTAGGTTTAATAGGCTAGTTAATGAAAGTCTTTGGCAACTCAGTTTAAAGTGAACTAAAAAATGGTGGTTCAACCCCGAACCTTCAGAGCGAAAGACGGCGGGAAGGTGACATTGCGCTCAGTCAAATGGGACGACTTAGACGACTTAATCGAGTTGATCAATTCCTTGGTTGAAGAAGGCACCGACATTCTACGCACCGAGAAAGTTACGAGAAGCGAAGAGGCTGAATGGCTTGGCAAGAGGCTTGCTCGAATAGACAAGGGCGAATTAATAGATGCAGTAGCGGAGGTTGAAGGCAAAGTAATAGCCAATTCTGAAGTCGAAAAGCGAAGCGACCTCATGAGCCACTTAGGATACTTGGGAATAGCCATAAAGTCGGGCTACCGAGGAATCGGCATCGGAACACAAATCATGAAAACACTCATAGACGAATCAAAAAAAGCAGGACTAAAAATATTAGTTTTGGACCATTTCGACACAAACACAACAGCGAGAAAACTATACGAGAAAATGGGCTTCAAGGAAGCGGGCAAAATTCCAAAGGGCATTTTCAAGAACGGCATATACGTTGACCTAATCCGTATGGTTCTTGAACTCTAACCAGGCAGATTGGTGCCGAGGGCCAGATTTGAACCTAAGACGAGTGGCGATATCTCCCGCAACCCCCTTTTTTAGAATTACTGCGAGAATCCTAAGTTTCCAGCCGTGAAAGGCATCGTGAAAAATTCCGCAAAAAATATTTTTTAATCAACAATCAAAGCAATGCCGAAAAGTAGTAGGGTGAGGTATTCCCGACCAGGGAGGATATCGCCACCGCGCAATCCCTTTTTCTTTCACGAATCGCTGCTGAGAATCGAAGACCCTTGACTACAATAACATTAACTGACCGCACCGCTGAATGCACTTCGTTTTCAGTGGGCTAGGTTGGCGTATCTGCTTCACATACATTATTGCCAAGCGGGGGTTGTATTGCGCTTCGCGTCTAGCCAGTGTGGAGTCCATGTTAAAGCAACAAGCCTAATCGAAATATCTGGCCTAGAAGGCCCTATGGAAACATTCTCCAAATTTTCAGTCAATGGATTAACCTTCGCTTCAAGCAGCGATGTTTCAGACTGGAACCGCTGTTCAAGTTGTTCCCTTTGTTTCTGCAATGCCATCAGCTTTTCTTCTGCAGCCGCCTTGGAACGGAATCCTTTCATGGCGCGACGCATTCTACCCGCGGCTCTTGCTGTCCTCCTCACAGACTTCCTTCCTAGGAAAGAGCCTAGCAGACTGGTTCCGAACGACACAGCGCTCTCGTACCTCCGTTCACTCTCCCTAGCTTTCCAGCTTTCAAGAGCCGCTTGTGCGGTTCCAATGCGTTGATCTAGCCTGGCGAAGGCTGAGGCATATTTCACCCGTAGTTTTTCTGCACGTTGGTCGCGTTGCTCTCTTACAGCTTGTTGCAACCGTACCCTGAAGTCGCGTTCCGCTTCCCCTGGTTTAGAGAACTCTCTGAGGCTTGGGCTTCTGAACAATTCAAGTTTCTGAGTTCTTAGCAACCAGTTGACAAAGTCTTTCCGCCAAACGTTGTAGTTCTCCGCATTTAAGGCTGCAGAAGCTAACTCAGCATATTGTGGAGTCTCAGATGGTGCACTTTTTAAATCATCAAGTTTTAGCTTCGCCTCAGTTGAGTTGTCCCAATTGACAGTAACAGGGTCACTAGTAATTGAAGAAAGAAAAACAGCATCTCGTGTCACATCAACTCTGGCCTTGTCGTCTGCGAAGCGAATTTGGGCGGCACCGAGAATCATCGGAGAGTACATAAGCGAGACATCGCTGGGTTGAGCTCCCACCGTCGGCAAGAAGTACTGCGGAATTTCAGGGGACAACAACGGTCTCTGACTTCCTAAGGTTCCGCCTGATATTGGGTATGCTGTTACTTGTGGTGTCGGTGCGATAAGAGATTGTGCACTTGCAGGTGTCAATTGAGTGGTTCTTATTGGATCCATAATTGGCTTAATTTGGTTGCGTGTCAAGGGACCGCGGAGATAAGACATTGCCCATCTGGTCTCAAACACCACAGGTCTGTCTTCATGCACATTATGCATCAGGAAGATCCGTTTTCCCAAAGAACTAATGGTCTGATCCATAGTCTGTCTATCGAATCGGGTATCTGAACTCGCTGAAACGGTCTCTAACGCGTCTAGGACGCGCAGCTTGTCGCGGTCAGTTTGCAGACGGCCAATGAACCATGTGCCTGTGTTGGAAAGCCCCTTGTAGTCTAGATCCACTGGGTTCTGAGTGGCCAACAGGACGCCTACTCCAAAGGCGCGGGCTTGTTTCAAAAGAGTCAAAAGCGGAGTCTTCGAGGGCGGATTAGCCAATGGCGGTAGATAACCGAACACTTCGTCCATGTACACTATAGCGCGAAGGCTTGTTGTTCCTGATTGAGTGCGCATCCAGCCTACGATCTGGTTTAGTAGCATTGAGACAAAAAACATGCGTTGCGCATCGTTCAGTAGTGCGATGTAGAATATGGAAACTTTGGGCTTGCCAGCAGCAGTGTACAACAAGGTACTAATATCAAGCGGTTCTCCCTGCAACCAGAGTTCGAATCCTGGGGCAGCAAGAAGGTTGTTGAGCCGCAAGGCTAACGTAAACCGTTCCTTAGATGGGTAAAAAGACTCTAGATCCAACACTCCAACACGCGCAACTGGGGGAACCTGGATTTGTTGAATTAGCTTTTCAAGATTCAAATCCAAACCCTGCTTCCAAGCCGTGGCTAGTATGGTTGATATTAGTATGTGCTCCCTCGACTGAATCGGATCTGCCTCAATGCCTAAGAGTCCAAGCAAGCTGGTTACAGTAGTGCTTATGCGCTCTTGGAGGAGTTCGTTGTCTTCTATGATTTCTGGGGGCGGAGTGGAGAATGACTTGAGTATTGACACGGACAGACCGGCGTTGCTGCCAGGAGTGTAAATATTGAAATCGGCGGCTTCACGCAAACGCCGAATCCGAGCACTGTCTTGACCCCACTTGGCGAGTCCATCCTTCCACAATTGGGCCTCTTGAACTGCATAATCCTGTGGGGAAACCCCTTGCTTGGAGGCATCCTCCTCATTTATCCAAGGGGCGAAATCCTCGGCTCGCAGTTCTGGAAAAGTGAGGAGGAGGTTAGTAATATCTCCTTTTGGATCTATCACAATCGACGGGATTCCATCCAAAGCGGCTTCCTCAAGAATAGATATGCACAGGCCAGTCTTCCCACTGCCTGTCATGCCGATACAAACGCCGTGAGTGACCAAGTCTCTTGAATCATAGAGCAGCAAATCGTCTAAGCGTTTTTTGCTGACGACATCAAAAGGCGACCCTAGGTAAAATACACCTAGCTTCTCAAAGTCCTGCATCTATAGCTCGCCTCATCTGCCTATCCACTTTGATAACAAATACTGTTCTTGTCCTTATAACGTTCACACAGTGTATGGATATTTAGCGTGCCTTCCTTTGTTGTGATTTGATTATTTTTGTAGTCGGCAAGGTTTGATTGTTTTTTATTAGTTTTCTTTTTTGCTTCTGTTTGTTGTTGGTGTTAGCCCAAGAATTTTTTCTATTAAGCTGAGGCAGTTTTCAGGTGCACAGCCATGGTAGTTGTATTAGAAGACAGCCAAGTTTTCCGTCTAGTTGGAGACGCTCCATAATTGTCAAGAAAGCATCTAGACCCGATTGAACATAGTCTTTCAGACCAAGCTTCTTATCATGAGTGATGACTTTTTGGAAGCTTCGCCGTGAACACAAAGTATGAAGGTGAGTACCGTAGCCATCCTATAACCGTCCCCATAGACGGATAACAGCAAAAAGTGGAATCAATCTCCACGGTCGAGAAGATTCTGGAATATGCTCTTAGCTTGTGTTTCTCGCCCTTCGTGTAGAATGAGCCTCCCATTCTTTGTAGCTCCAGCCAGAAGTGCCGAGGGCCAGATTTGAACCGGCGACAACCCGGTCTTCAGCCGGGTGCTCTCCCAGGCTGAGCTACCTCGGCACGACGTGCTATCAACATGCTTGCTTGACTGTTTTTAAGTTTTCTGAGTCTTCAGCCCGAGTTTGTGTACGTGTATAAATAGGCTTTTTTATTCACGCCAGCTTCGAAATAACCGAGAAAAGGGTGATGACTAACGATAGGGGCTGCCGCAAGAGGCTTAAGAGCGTCAACTGGTATTAGGGCTCACTTCAGGTGAAATCCTTCGTAGAGCGGGCCACTCGCCCTCATCTCCCCCTGAGAGCCCGAGGGGCCTCCTGCTCGGAGGTTCATCTCCGCCTTCGACGCGGCCTTGCGGAGACAACTCTCGGAAAGGAACCTTGACTCTCAGAAAGTGCGCTCCTTTCTCTCTCAAGTATATTGGAGCCGTGTCATTGCTTATTTCCTTTATGGAAGTAACTTCCAGAAGCTATTAATTCTAGTGTTGGGAGACAGAAAGCAATCTCTTGGGACAGTAAGCCTCCAGGATTTCTCTCAATGCGCGACAGAGTAGTTGAGAATGGCGAACGATGGATAACTATATATTCTTAATGGGGAAAATTAGGAAGCCAAAGAAAAACGTGCAGAAAACAACGGCATGACTCCCACAATCTCTTCTTCACAAAGATTTTCTTCACGCTCTTTAGAATATTTGCCCTCCCCAAAACTAAAAGATTTAAACGACAAGAATGATGAATGCTCGCTGTCGAAAACCTTACGGATGAGAATTATCACTGATATTGATTCTTGTTACAAACTTTGGAAGAAATTTAGTCCTGAAAAAACACTCTTTGATACGTGGGAATTTCGTTTGGCGTTCCACAAAGCCTACCAATACAAACCTTATTTTTTATTGTTAAAGAATCAATCTAGAGAACTGGCTTTTTTGCCACTCTGGTATGAGGATGAAAAAAAGAAATATTTTTGGTTTGGAAGTGATTGGCAAGAGGAAGTGGGGTTTTTCAGCACGGATCCAAACTATGTTCCGCTTTTGCTCTTTCTTGCGCCCTCTCCACTTTTGCTGAATGCCATCTCTCAAGATTCAGTTGGCTCCTTAAAGGGCAAGATAGAGTTTGAGGAGGATGAGCCCAAATATGTTCTGAACATACAGGGATTTAGGAGTCACGAAGATTATTTAATGACACTAAAGAAGAAAAGAAGGCTTAACTTAAGAAGGGCTAGAAGAAGAATAGAAAGGCAAAACCCAAGAATAGTCATTAATAATTTTTCCCATTTTGAACATTTGGTGCGTTTGAGTAAGGAGAGATTTGAACAGAAAAGCGAAAAAACAGACTGGGAAGACCCAAGAAAAATAGAAGCCTTCCGCCAAGTAATAAAATTGGCTGGAAAATCCTACAAAATAAGAATGATCTCCATCATGATTGGCAATGAAATTGCCGGTGTTGATTTAATCGCCCTTTTCAACAGATGCTACTACACGTTAATATGCGGATATAATATAAGAGATTTCTCTGGAATTGGAAATTTCCTTAATCTCCTTGAGATCGATGATGCTATAAGACTTGGAATGAGAAAAATTGATTTCTTACAGGATAGTTATGAGTGGAAGAATAATTTCTTTGATGAAATTCCTCTCTTCAAGTATGAAAAGTGAAACCAGATTGGTGGGCCGGGCAGGATTCGGACCTGCGACCTTCGCCGTGTGAGGGCGACGTCCTAACCAGACTAGACGACCGGCCCCTAATAGGAGTCAAGCATTCCATACTTGAAGTCTCAAAATAAAGATTATCATCTGACAACAATGAAAGAAGAAGACATAAGTGGTCTATCCCTTCTTCTTCTGAAATTGACTTCGCAACCACAACATGAACGCCACGCAGAAACCCAGATGGGGTCCATTTCTCTGAAGCCGACACCAAGCCAAAAACAACATCCGGCCAAGCGCATATTTAGAGCACATTGGAAAATAGATGCAGAATCTGATGTTGCCTGTCGCGGTTATGCAGTTCATACATTAGGATTAGGCAACCTATAACGATTGCTTGATTTGGTCGAGTTCTTCTTGTATCGCTTTTTTCACGGCGTCTTCGGAGGCTGGACCGAATATTTTGATTTTTCCGTTGATTAGTGGATCGGTGGTTCCGTATTTGCGTATGGTCTCAAGGGTCGCCGGAATCTCAATTATCTTGACCTTGTCGCCGAAGCCCTCAGCAGCCTTCTTTATCAAGTGATACATGTGAGCGCCTACAGGGCAAAAGAAGAATTTGAACAATGTAACCTCAACCTTGTCACTTGAAGGCTGGTAGTTCAGTTCTAACGGTTTGACGCTGATGCTCTGCTTTGTAAGTGGAAAATACATGAGCTTAAAGGGTCCGTGTTCCTTTATCACCTTGAAGCCTTGTTTAAGAAAGTGCTCATGATGCATGAATTCTTTGAAGTTGGTTGCGTCAACCAAGATGCCCTTAAACTCTTGCCTTTTGAGGTCGTCCTTGGCATAGTCCAACATCATTTTTCCGTATCCCTTGTGCATGTAGTCTCGCAGAATTTCTGTGCAATAAATGCAGACTACTCTGGGCTCTGTTTCGTACGGAAGCAGCGCTTTCTCCGATGTTTCATAGTAGATGTGTCCCACGACCTTGTCGCCATCTAAGAGATGATAGCCCTCAACATGTCTGCCCAAGTTGACTTTGAACCATTCCCGGGACTCGGGCAAAGCCTTCTCCCAAGAAACGCCAGGCGGCACCTCGCTCATACAACAATAGGTTGACGCCAAATCGCCCAAAGTCACTTTCTTCACTCGCAAACAGACTACCTCACTTATTTGGCACATCATTCAGCCCTTTAATTATTACGCCTGTTCATAGCCTAACGAGCAGCGAAAAAGATTTAATGGAGAGTGTTTTTGCCTAAATAAGTAGCTTGGGAGCTCTGAAGTTTGAAACGCTTTTTTGACAGAAAAATCTCCGATGAGAGAATAAGAGGATATAACGCTGAAAAGATCAGAAACTGGCTGAACAACACCGAAGAAATCGATTTGGAATATTATTCCTACGCTCTAGGTTCAAAGCTTCCCACCGAGTCTAAACACTTAAAAAATCAATCGATAGGCGATGTTGTTTCTTTCTTGAAAAGCCATTTTTCTGAATCCATGGATTTCTTCGTTGAAATTCAAAAGAAAGTATATCGATCGGGAAAGTGGGAAATAGTCTTGAGGGGAAGGAATTTGAAGGGTGAGATAACAAAATTGGGCGTTTTGAATTTTAAGAAACGCCAAACGACATAACTTGAGCGAGCCAAAACCTTGAGTGCATATTCTATGTATCTGCAGAGAGAAAGACCAACCAAGATATTACTCAGCGAAAGCGTCATGCGGGCTTCCTTTCCTTGCCTGGAATATTCCTGTTGCAAAAGCAATCACACCGAGGTACACCACCATCCAAGTTATGAAGAAGAATTCTCCGTAGTAATCATGAAAATGTTGTGCGGCATCGCTGCCAACTCTAAGTCCGATTATGCAGATGGTCACGATTCTGAGAATATTCGCCATAAAAGTGCCCACTGCGCCAATAACAAAAATAACGGCTTTGCGCAGTAGGGAGATTGAAATGTTTTTAATGAAAAGGAGAATTGTTAAGGCGTAAATGAACATGCTGTGAACCCCCGCGCTTGGCCAAAAGACCAACACTGAGAATCTTAATTCATTCTGTGATACCTGAAGTATTGTGCCTGGACCAAAAAGTGGGTCGCTTATATCTCTGGTCAACGCGTTATACCCCATCCAATTCAGAATACGGGCGGAAGTATTAGCTGTGAATGGAACAAAACTCTGAAGGACCCATATCTTTCCGAAGGGGAAAAAAGCGTCGAGCATGTAGAAAACCGCTACCGCCCATATAAAGAATAAACCAATTGATAATTTCCGTATTCCTTGGTTTTTATATATTAGAAAGATGGAAGCAGAAAAACAAACAGCAAAAAGCGTGTGCTCAAACGACAGAGGCCAAGATTGTTCTAGAATGAGGCTTCCATATCCTCCACCAAAAGGCACACCGAGAAACCTGCCTAAGTCTAAGACGAGTTGATGTAGTCCAGTGTAAAAGAAGGCTAATACGTACATTGTTGGAAAGGCCAAAAAAACGACTGTGGCTAGAGTTCTTGGCCAATTAAACTGCTTGAATGATATTAAAGAGAGTCTTTTCCAAGAAAAGGCAAATTCCAAGCCGATAAGCCATAGGAAGAACACGTACATAGCTCGGCCTTTCCATGTGATTTGAAACGTGCTCGGGTAAAATGAATAGAGAATAAGGATAGGTATGATGAAAGAAAATGGGAGAATGAGATTTTTCATCCATGTCCTGTCGTGTATAACAGCCAAGACGTTTCTTCGTATTTTATTCCACAATAATCTGACCACATGGTTTTACCGAGTTTTACTTATTGGAGTTGCCAGATGTCATAAATAATTATTGTTTATTTCATTTCAAGACTTTTGGCGCTTTTAAAAACGCTTAATAGGGCTGAGTTGGGGGATTGCCGTTGTGTTTTGGCTTGGCGTGGGCTTCAGAGAAATAGACCCCATATAGTTTCCGCATTGCGTTCATGTTGTGGTTGCGAAGTCAATTTCAGAAGAAGAAGGGAATAATTGACTTAGGCCTTCTTCTACTGCTTTCGCCGGTGTGATGTGTGAACAGAAGTTGAACACGCTGAACTGTACTGTTCGTTTATGAGCTTTGCCTAGATTTCTGCAGTGAGTATCTAGGGTTCCAATATTCTTGGGATATTGAAACTAGGGGGAGGGGCAGGTCAGCTATGACCACCGTTTCCTTAACTTCAAACCTTCCAAATAGCTTGCTTCAAGTCGTCAAAAATCTGAGAGCAACAGAGAGATGAAAACGAGGTTTCAAGCTGCATTGATTCAGCTAGTTGTATGGCTTGGTCGGCTGGAAACGCTATGGCGTTTACGCCCGCTTTAACCGCCAGCACGTCGGTCTCAGCTTTATGTTTGCCTTTAGGTCTCATGCACCCGAGCACCAAAGGCGTCTTGGGTAACATCAGTCGAGCTGCAACCAGTACCCGGGCAATGTCGAGTGGTATGGGCGGTGTAGCCGCCTCCATCAGAGTGCCATGAATTGGCATAAGGGCAATAACTATAACTGCGCTCGGCGAGTATTTGGCAATCATCCGTAAGGCTTCTAATTCGCCTTTCAGCTCGCCATAATGTAGGCCAACGAGGACGTGGGGCACGAGTGGTAATCCAGATTCGTGCAGAGCTTGCAAGGATCTGTCATAATCCGCTACTGACACGTTTAGTTGGTAAACCTCTCGTATGGTTTCGTCTGAGCCGATTATGTCGATTAACGCGGCGTCTACACCGACTTCTCCAAGCCTTCTAGCCAACGAGGTGTCAATCACACCGGTGTGCACAACAACCGTCAGATCAAGAGTTTTCTTGACCTCTGCAATGGCATCCACAAACCTGTCTAACGGCACAGAACCGTCTGGAAGGCAACCGCCGCTTATGAGACAACCCACGCCCCCATTGGCTTTAACTTCAGTACACACTTCAACCAAGCGCTGAGGCGTGAGAGCGGGCAGCATGGTGTTCAAAACTTTGCCACCGCAGTGCTTGCATTTGAGAGAGCAGAAGGAGCCTGTGACAGAAACAGAGGGAAACGCCGTGGGCGACGAACAAAAATGGTTAGTCTTATAAAACATAAAGCTAGGCGCATAAAAGCGGATTCTCTTGCCAAAATTTCTCCAACTTACCGTGCGAGCCTCATTCAACGCTTGTTCGAGTGTTTTTCCGTCGGTTTTAAAGAGGCTCTGCATATTGCCTCTCCAGTCTGACATGGCGCAATGCTCACTTAGGCGGTGTGGAATAAGTATTAAAACCGCATTATTAACTTATACAAGTTTGCAACGTGAAAAAGGGCGAGGCAACGCATGAAGGCTGACCAACACTTGCCAGAGAATGTACGGGTTTCGGTGGGTTCAGCTATTGTGTTAGGACTGTTAAAGGGGAAGCTGGACGCTCCGCCCACAACAATTTACATGCTGACATACCGAGAGGGGAAATGCCTAGCCAACTGCGGCTTCTGTCCCCAAGCGCGCACGAGCACTAGCCGTGCCGACATGCTGGCACGGGTTACTTGGCCTGTGTTTCCAGCAGCGCAGGTCATTGAAAAAATCTCATTGTTGGCTGGTGAAGGCGATGTTAAACGCGTGTGTGTTCAAGCCCTAAACTATCGCACCGTTTTTCACGACATCCTAAGCTTAACCGTTGCGATTCGTTCACGCGCAAATGTGCCAATTTCAGTGTCTTGCCAACCCTTTACCAAGGCGCAGATGAAAGAGTTGGCTGAAGCAGGTGTGGAACGCATCAGCATAGCATTAGACGCAGCTACAAGAGGACTCTTTGAAAAAATTAAAGGCATCCAAACACGGAGCCCCTACGCATGGGAACGTCAGCGCCAAGCCTTGGAAGAAGCGGTTGAAGTTTTCAGCAAAAACCAAGTCTACACGCACCTGATTGTGGGACTTGGAGAGACTGAAAAAGAAATCGCCGAAGCCATTCAGTGGTGCGTAGATTCGGGCGTCTATCCCAGCTTATTCGCGTTTACACCCATCCCTGGGACAGCGTTAGAAAACATGCAGCAACCACCAATCGAAGCATACAGACGAGTGCAGCTTGCCCGCTATCTCATGGTTCAAGGAAGAGCACTTTATCAAAACATGAAGTTTGACGAGGCGGGAAGAATCATTGAGTTTGGAGTACCAAAAACCCAACTAGAAGAAGCTGTCCTTCAGGGAAAGCCATTCTATACCTCCGGTTGCCCCGAATGTAACCGCCCATACTACAACGAGCGCCCAGGTGGACCAATGTACAATTATCCAAGGTCGCTCATGCCCAAAGAACTGACAGAAGTAGAAAAACAACTTCAGATTGAGCGGCTAAAACAATGAGCATGTGGTATCTGCTGGACATTGTTCCTGAAGGCGGCAATACAGTTAAACTCAAGTTCTACGACCCGTCTGAAGACGCTTTGAAAGAGTTTAGAGACAGCGCCTACAAACCCCATTTTTTCGTTCCGTTTCCCCTCAGCAAACACAATGAAGAGGCGATTCGCAACCTTTATGGCGAGGCGGAAGTTGCAAGGAAAATTGACCTGTACACTAATGAGCCTAAAGAAGTAGCCAAAGTCACAGTGTACAAGCCTTCCTTCCTCAAGAAAGCCGCGAGAATGTTCGAGACCGCTTGGGAAACCGAGGTCGAGTTCAATCACAGCTACGCCTACGACCATGGTTTGATTTTCGGCGCCCAACACACCATGACACAAGATAGTCGTTTCACGCCTCTCTTGAGCTGCCCAGAAAATCTAAGACCGCAATTTCATTCGGTCTTCGCCCACATTAAGAATGTTGACCCGTTGAAGTATAGTGAGCTTGAGCGCTGGTTCACCTTGCTCCATCAACCAGTTCCTCAGGTCAGCCCGAAAGTCCTAGGCTTAAACACTTTGGAAGCCAACCCTGACAAGTATTTTGCGGCTTTCACGCTCTCAAGATTGGTAAACCTTCCAGTTCCATTCACATATGCGAGTCGAAGCGTCAGCGACTGGCTCAAGTCAATGATGTACAACTATCTCAGAAGAAACAACGTGCTGATTCCAACCTCGAAAGAACTGCGCAGAGGGCTAGAGACTCATATGGTGCCTGGCGCCTTGACCATCACGCCAAAGAGCGGAATCTACTTCAACACAGTAGTAACCGACTTCGAGAGCCTGTACCCCAGCTGCATAGACAGCTACAACCTATCATACGAAACCGTTGACTGCGGGCATGAGGAGTGCAAAGCCAACATGATTTCAGAAGCTGGACACAACATTTGCACAAAGAGACGAGGCTTTCTCGCCGCCTTAGTAGGCGCCCTCAAAGACCTACGCATCCACTGGTTCAAACCCCTTTCGAAGAACAGCTCGGTCCCGGAAAATGAAAGACACCAAGCCGAAATCATCGCCAAACTGCTAAAACTTCTAACCGTTTCCAGCTACGGCGTCAGCGTGCGCATACACGGCTTGGCTTGTCCGCAGTTAGCGGAATCCATCACGGGTTATGGGCGATGGGCGCTTCAAACCACATGGAACACCGCACAACAAAACGGGTTACATCCCATATACGGAGACACCGATTCGATTTTCTTGGCAAACGCTTCACTCGACAAGGTTGATTGGCTGGTCAAGACTGTAAAAGAACGGCTTCGACTCGACTTGGCGGTTGAGAGACACTATTCGGTGTGCGTGCTATCAAAGGCTAAGAAAGCCTACTTCGGCATCCTAACCGACGGCACACCCGACCTGAAAGGACTGACCGCCATAAAATCCAACGCACCCAACTTCATTCAAACAGTGTTCAAAAACTGCGTCAGAGAATTGAGCCACGTGAAAAACGCTGAAGAATTTGAGCAGGCCAAGGTGAAAATTGCAGCCATCGTTGAGAGTGCTGTGAAAGACCTACGAGACGGAAACATTGAAGTTAAAGACCTCGTTTTTTCTGTGACATTGTATCACGACCCCAAGGAAAAACTGGAATCAAAGGTTTTGCCTCAACCATACCAATGTGCTGTGCAGTTTATTGATTCTGGCAAAGAAGTGAAACAACGAGACACGGTTTATTTCATCAAGGTTAAGCCTTTCACCTATAGAGGAAGAGAATTCACGGTCAAACCAGCTGATTCCGTTAAGAACTTGTCAGAGGTCAACGTTGAGGACTACGTGCGAAACTTGACAACAGCACTTAACCAAACCTTCAACCCCATGGGCATAAGGTTTGAAACCGAAGCTGAGGTGGAGGCAAAAATAACTGAATGGCTCGCCAAATGAGCCCTGCCAAGTTACTTTCCTCTCGCCTTATCCCAAGCTTGGGTTATCTCTTTAACGAACTCCGGGTAAACGGTGAAGATGTCTCGGGAGTGCTTAAAATGTAGGTAGAAAGCATAACCTCTGTGAAACGCTCCCATCGATAATTGAGCGTATTCTGGTTTTTTCGGAAGCTTTTTTTCATATTGCGCTATCACTTCGTCGAACATTTTCTCCAGTCGGTCCGTTGGGAGGGAATGGTCAAATGCCAATTCGACGGTATAACAATAGAGCGTAGATCGACCTTCTTTGTGTTTGAGGTTCGCAATATTTTGGTCTAATATTCTCAGGTTGCTGATGTAAACCAAAGCGTTGCTCCGCGTCAAAATTTTGGTGTAGTTGAATGTTATCTCTTCAACCACACCCTCAGTGTTGTCGATTCGAACGTAATCATTGACTTGAAATGGACGGGTTACAAACACGAAGAGACCTGCAATGAAGTTCCCAAGAGTGCGCGTTGAAGCGAAACCAATCGCCGCGCCTGCGAGGGCTGAGTAGGCAACCAACCAGTCTGGTGGCACACCACCAATCCTCATGATCGAGGCAACTGCACCTAGAAGAATTAGGAGGCGGAACATCAGCACCAAACCGTTCGTTACGTGAGGTGGCCACTCTTTACGCTTTGAAACCCTTTTCATATATCGTGCAATCGAGCGCTCTAAGACGATTGCAACTACAATTATCGCTGCGGCCTCGATGTAGACCAAATAAACCTCGACATCTTCCCAAAGAGTCACTAAATTTTCTCCTCCGCAGCCTTAGATTGTTATCAACGCTTCTTTGAAGGCTCCTATAACCTTTACGAAAACATACCATCAATGATGGAGAACTTGAATCTTTGTCCGTTAAGTTAAACTATTTCACATTCACATAATTTATATAAAGAAAAATCAAAAGGTGTGCAGAACAGCCGACATTATTTGGTGCAATGCTTGACAAACTCGCGAGAAGAGTATTCTCAATTCATTAACGAAGCCCTACGAATCATAGAGCATGCTCAAGGGCAGAATGTAATTTTGAGGCTTATGGGAGGCTTCGCCATAAGGCTCCACTGCCCCCAATTCGGTTATTTATACGATAAACTTGAAAGAAAACCTGCGTTGGACCTCGACTTGATAACCTACCGCAAGTTTAGACCCAAAATCAAGAAGCTTTTTGCAGAGCTTGGCTATGCTTCTATGGTTTCGTTGGCTCTGATGTTTGACACGGGAAGGAACAGGCAGGTTTACGTAGACGAAGCTCACAACAGAAGCGTAGACGTGTTCTTTGACAGGTTGGAAATGTCCCACACCATTGATTTCAACAATCGACTCGAGCAGGACAGCCCCACAATAACTCTGTCTGATCTATTGTTGCAAAAGGCGCAGATTGTCAAAATAAATGAAAAAGACATAAAGGACATTATAATTTTGCTAAGGGAACACGATGTTGGCGACGTGGAAAAGGAAACAGTGAACCTGCGCTACATTGCCAAGCTGCTCGCCGACGACTGGGGGTTCTGGTACACAGCCACAAGAACATTTAACCAAGTGAAGGAATTCCTGCAGCAATACACTGTGCTGACCGATGAAGACCAAGCCGATGTGGCGTCTAAGATTGACAAAATCTTAAAAGCAATAGAAGATGAACCAAAAACGCTGAAGTGGAAAATGCGCGCCAGGGTTGGCACTCGCGTGAAGTGGTACACAGAGGTAGAGGAATTAGTTAGATAGGCTGATGCCCTTGACCAAAGTTCGCTTCTTGTTCGCCACGGATCTACATGGTTCTGAGACCGTTTGGAGAAAATTCTTGAACTCCGCCAAATACTTCAACCTAGATGCCTTGGTTTTAAGCGGCGACATGACTGGAAAACTGATCATTCCCATAGTTAAGAAAACCGACAACAAATACTACGCGCACTTGTTCGGACAGAGCTTCGTACTGACAGAGCAGGAGGTTCCAGCGTTTGAAGAGAAAGTGCGCCGAGTAGCCTACATACCCTACAAAACAACACCCGAAGAAGCCGCTGTGCTGGAAGCCGACAAAGAAAAAGTCGAGAAGCTTTTTGAAAGGCTCCAAGTGGAGATAATCCAAAAATGGCTAAGTCTTATTCCAGACAGGGTTCCCAAAAACTGTAAGGTCATACTGAGCCCAGGCAACGATGACGTTTTCGCCATCGACGAGGTTATCAGAAGAGACCCAAACGTGATTTTTGGCGAAGAAGAAGTTGTTCAGTTAGATGAGGAACACGAGGTTGCATGCTGCGGCTGGACAAATTTCACCCCCTGGCACAGCCCAAGAGAATGCAGCGAAGAAGAACTGCACCAACGACTCGAACGAGTAGTCGCCCAAGTCAAAAACCTCAAAACAGCTGTTTTTTGTTTTCACTGCCCTCCTTACAATTCTGTTATTGATATGGCGCCCAAACTGACGAAAGATCTCACCCCGGTCTATGAGCATGGGCATCCAGTTATGATTCCTGTCGGCTGCACAGCTGTTAGAAGAATTATTGAAAAACGTCAGCCCTTGATTGGCTTGCACGGGCACATACACGAGAGCCCAGGCTTTGTCAAGATAGGGAGAACTCCCTGTTTGAATCCTGGAAGCGAGTATGCAGAAGGCGTGTTGAGAGCCTTTCTTGTGGAGATCGAGGGTGACAAGATTAAGAAATTGCAGAGAGTAGAATCCTAACAAGTTATTTTTCGTTTTTTCTTGCAGAAACCAACTGCATGGCTTCAAAGCGGAAATCAGATGGATTCAGCTTAAGTTTAGAAGCGGGTATGTCGAAGAAGTCTTCTTCGTTGCGGTAAAGTCTGACCGAGAAATCGCCGTACTCTGTGCGAATGAGCGAAACCTTGGAGAAAGCGTTCCATTTGTAGCTGTTCTCTTCTTTTTTGCCTTTCTTTAAGGTGAAGCCTCTGTTGTCGTAAGTGAAGGTCATGTGATAGATTCTTTTGTAGAGAGGCCACCCTAACACTGCAGAAACAATTAGGTTTATTGAGAGTAGTAGGAAACGCAACATGGTGTCAAACAGGAATGGTATGAAAGGGGCTAAGAAAAAAACTACCGCTTGGACAACAAAGACTATCATGAAGGACTTGAACAGATTATAATACTGGATGGGAGAGTGAACTCGGCTCACTTCAAATCCTCAGACTCTTATGTATCTTGTTGCTTGTCTTCCCAAGTATGACTTGTTGTGTGCAATATTTTTTGAGTTTATATCCAAGAGGGCTATGCCAACTGTTTGGTCTTCCACACCTTCCACATACTTCTTTAACGTTTCAATGTTTTTTGAGCCAAGAAGAAACAACCAAGCCCATTGCATCTCATTCGCTTTCATGCCCGACTTGGCTGCAGTAATAAGTCTTATCAAGTGTTTTCTGTCAAAGCCTTTTACTGAATCTGTTGAGAAGAAGAAACAACCAACCGAGTAGTTGGGGTTGGTTAGAAAGGAGAACAATCGGGAAAGGAGGAAGCCTTTCACTCGGGTGTTTCCACGGATGAAGGCGTCAAACTCTATGTCGTTTACCGTGTAGTTTCGAAAGGATTCGGTGAAATCCGCAACCCATCTTCCTCGCCCAGCCATTAAACTTCTTTCTACTTTGGTCATGTATTCATCTAGGGACAATTGCACCAATTCTCACCAAAACGTGCCTACAAGATGTTGAAGCCGTACCCTTAATAATTTTGCTGGCAGAAACAACTCATGCCTATATTCTCCGAAGAAAAGGTACACTCTTCCTCAACATATCCTATTCTGTGTCGATGAGCTTTTCGATGTTGGAAGACTTCGTCTTTTTTTGTTTTCGCACAGTAGAACCCCTCCTTGCATATGATCTCAAATAGGCTCCAAATAGAGGTGGTGAGTTTTTTTAGAAACAACTTAGCATAGGTTTAGTGAGCATGGCGAACTGCTTGGGATTGGTTATGGAAGAAGAGAGGTATGTTGAAATGCCTGAGGAATGGAGCGGCATAATTCCTTCACAGGTTTTTCTAGACGAAGCGCGAAAAATTGTAGAGGAAGGAGCAAAGCAAGGCTTAATCTTGAGGGCTTTGGGAGGCGTTGGAATAAGGCTTCACAGTCTTGAACACGCCGATTTTGCAGAGAGGCTTGGCAGGCTTGGAGCTGGCGTCCAAGAGTTTACTGACTTGGATTTTATGGCATATCGAAGGCAGAGGGATCAGATGAAAGGTTTTTTTGAAAGGCTTGGGTATGGCAAGCGGAGGGCAACTCTTTCCACGGCTGCTTCTGAAAGGCAGATTTACTTTCATCCAAAGGGTTGGTTTCACGTTGACGTGTTTTTTGACAAGCTGCTGGTTGCTAATCACCCATTAGACTTTAGGGGTCGCCTAGAATTAGAAAACCTTACAGTGGCTTTGACAGATTTGCTCCTTGAAAAGCTGCAGATTATTAGTTTCTCTGATAAGGATTTGAAGGACAGCTTAACGTTACTTGTAGCCCATGACATTGGAACTAAAGATGAGAAGGAAATCATAAACGCTAATCATGTGGCGGCTCTGTTGTCGAAGGATTGGGGCTTCTGGTATACGGTGACGACAAACCTCAGCGGAATTAGAGACAAAGTTGCAGCAGCGAACGCCTTGACAGCTCAAGAAAAAGAGAAAATTACAGCCAAACTCAATGAAATTCTAGATTACATAGACAAGGAACCTAAAACTGCAGGGTGGAAAATGCGCTCTGTAGTCGGCGCCAAAAAAAGATGGTATCAGCCCGTGGAAACCACAGAAACCGTGGGCGAATTTCACATTTGGAAACTAAAAGAAAAACCCAAGAAATGACACATTCAACTGTAAACTAAAAAATCATAGAAAAGAAAAGAAGAGAAAGAAGATGGAAGTTATTCAGGTGGGATTTCCGCATAGATTGTTGAGTAGTCAACGCCTATTCTGGAGCCTTTGTTTCTGTAATAGAGATAGATGAGACCGCCGACTATTAGCAAGAGTGCAGTGAAAATCCAAGGCTCAGGAGCTGTAAAGCCGTAGACTTGTGTGATAGCGTATAGGAGCCAAAGATTACCAATCGTAGCGACTAAGCCCAGCAGCGTTATCAGCGGGAAACCTCCAATGGACGGTTTGTAGGATGATCTTTCGTAAATTTCCTTTCTCCTAGCGACAAACATCAGTCCAGCGACGGAAGCTAAGAGGAAGAATATGGTGTCCCAAATGTCCGTGGCGACAACTCCTCCTCCTGAATTTATGTATTTAGCTAATATGTTATCCGCGCCAAACCATTTTGGAAACACGTCTGACTCGGCAAAGTTACCTATGAAAGCAACGAACATGGTTATGATTACAGCCCAAATCGGTGAGTGCCATCTCTCGTTAACCTCTGCCAATTTCTCCGGGAGAACCCTGTCGAACGCCATAGCGAAGATTATCCTTGAAGAGGTTAAGATGAAGGGGGGAATGTCGTTGGCAACCCACAGAACAGCGAATATTGGTATCAACCCTAAGAACCAAGTCATACCGAAGCCTTGAGCGGCGAAAGCCGCGATGTTAGGCATCCAAGCCCTGCCTACGCCTACA
>Ga0315314_1000916_pt1 | contig 28665 bp, 31 predicted proteins | sample TDP9_MG_FD_203631 | JGI IMG/M metagenome (GOLD analysis project Ga0315314, IMG submission 203631) | Freshwater sediment microbial communities from Lake Towuti, South Sulawesi, Indonesia - TDP9 | ecosystem: Environmental > Aquatic > Freshwater > Lake > Sediment | place: Indonesia: South Sulawesi... | reverse complement strand
TGGATAGTTTAGACCGAATCTTTTGGCTACTTCCCACATGTCTACCATGTCAACTTTCCCATCTGGAACACCTGGAACGTCGCTGCTTATGTCGCCAACCATAGCAACAATTACCCAACCGTCAACACATATGTTGTCCGCTAAATCTGCTTCGCCTAGAAGCTGGGGAATATAAGCGCTTATGGTGTAGTTGCCCTTATCAAAGCCTGTGGTGTTCCATGTGATTGTGATTACTGTGGAGTTTCGGTTTGTTAGGACGATGTTTGAACGTGTAGCGATGGCGATTGTGTTGGCATAGGTTGTGATGTTGAAAGTTTCTGTGTTGATGCCATAGTTTACTATTTTTATGTTTAAATCTATGCTGTAGCCCTGACCAACAACAGTTTTAGAAAGCACAACATTTGTTACGGCTATGTCATGTATTAGTGAGTATTTAATGGTTATGTGATGGATGCTCTGAATGAATTCAAAGTAGATGAAGTAGTGGGTGCTGTTTGTGGTGATTGTTGGCGTAATCTCTTCGTCGTCGAGAAACACTTTGATCGCTGTGTTGTTGAAGCCAACTGGTAAGACTATATTGATGTAGGCGGTTGTTCCATCTGGACCAGAGGTTTCAAAGTGGATAGTGCTTGTTGTGACAGTTACTTTCGCTATTGTAGTGTTGCTTTCATAGCTAACTGGGTATTCCCAAGGTATCATGAGCGGATAATTGTCTTGATTATCAGCGTCAATAATGTATGGTGTGTCGCCTATGCCATCGTTGTTTGAGTCAACCCCTGTATAGTCGCTCCAGTAGTTCCCGCCAGAAGGATAGCCATCATCCCAAATATTTGCATATTGAGCTTGTGCCGTGTTGTTTACGAAGTTGTTATGGTAAATAACGTTGTTTGAAGCGTCCCCGAGGCGGATGCCATTCCCGTTGTTTGTTATGTTGTTTCCAAATATGCTGTTGTAGAGCGCATCCACAAGGCGGATGCCATGCTCGTTGTTTGTTATGTTGTTTCCAGATATGCTGTTATTATTTGACCACCACCAGAGAAAGATGCCACACCAGTTGTTTGTTATGTTGTTTCCAGATATGCTATTATGAGAGCCAGTGTTGACCTCGATGCCCCGCATCGAGTTGTTTGTTATGTTGTTTCCAGAAATCGTGTCACCTGAAGAGCCCGTAAGCCAGATGCCCCACTCGTTTCCTGTTATGTTGTTTCCGCTAATCGTATTGTTGTTTGACTGATCACGGAGCACGATGGAATGCCAGTGATTTGGTGTTATGTTGTTTCCAGAAATGGTGTTGTTAAAAGAGTCACGGAGCACGATGCCATACGAGTTGTTTGTTATGTTGTTTCCGCTAATCGTATTGTTGTTTGACTTATCATCGAGCTCGATCCCATTTATCCCGTTGTTTGTTATGTTGTTCCCTGAAATATCGTTGTAAGATGTCGAGTTAAAGTAGATGCCACTCCCAAAGCCTCTGATGTTTGTGCTTCTTATTGTTGCATTGTTTATGCTGGTTAAGTTAAAACCGTTTCCTCTTCCAGGTCCATAAAGCGTGTATTCTGCTCCGTCAATTATTATGTTGCTTCTCTCCACAACAATATAATCATTAATGTCGCCTGTAAAGGTGTAGGTGACATTGTCAACAGTCGAAATTGGCGCTGTTAGTGGGTCTATTGAGCCGTCAGCCCTAATGTAAATGGTTCCACTTGCCTTAACAGAGTGAATGTTAAATGCCGAAATCAACAAACCTATTAACAGGAGTGTCAGCATTATTCCAGAAACTATTCTTCTGAACAATCTCCTTTCTCCTAATCTCATAATAGCTTAATCAGCAAATATGATTTGTGGATAAATTTTCTGTAACCTTCTTATACTGAATGTTCTACGTAGAACAATGTATTTCCCAGATTGTGTGAGCCACTAGAAGTTGTTAAATGTATTAGATGTGGAACGTACTGCTGAGAAAATGCTATCTTGAATACAAAAGCCATATATAATGCATGTTTGCTAGTTAGCAAAAGATGAAGGGAATGCATCAAAAATGAGAACTCCTTTCTCTCTCGGCTATTATTTTGAAAGCCTAAGTGCATTCCCAGATAATATTTACAAATCATCGAATTTTAAGCTTATGGAACTATCTTCTATACAATCTAGAACTTTTTAGCTGAACCGAAAGAACTAACTGTTGCCTGCCTCTCTTTTTCAAAGCTTACAGAATGTTTGTCAAATGATATTAGAAAAAAGATGAGTATTGGAGCTTTTACTTGAATTCAGATTTTTCTCTTGCTTAATGTAGCTCTGAAAGGTTTTCCACAATGTTCGAAGAGCCCAATTGTAAGTTCTGTTTTCTTGCCATCCTTGTCTGGTCTGCCAGGGCACATCTTCCAAGTCTTCTTAGGAGTGCTGACTTCTTTTCCACATTTAGGACACTTAGCCATATATAATTCCCTTCTTAAGGTACATCTTTTTCATCTGCTGGCAATAAAACATTTTCCATCCAGCAAGGTGAGTGATATTACTTCAGCTTCTAATACTTGAGACAAGTATAATTTTTTAAACTAAACCAACGTCTATTAGTCGTCAAAAAGAAGGCGGCCAAAATGTCTCATCGTCGTCGCCCAGGCTTAAAAGTATTGAAAGCAGCTTCGTCATCGTTAAGACTTGAAGTTTTAAACCTACTCTTTGAAAGAGGAGCGCTTTCCTACACTGAAATGATGAAAATCCTGCGACTTAACCCAAGCCGCGATGCGGGAAGATTTGCCTACCATCTAAAATTTCTACTAAGAACCGACCTAATCGAACCAGATGTGGAAACCAAGAAATATCGTCTAACTGACCTAGGCAGAACAATGGTAAGTATCGGCGAAGACATTGAACAACACTTTTTCAAAAGACGCAAATTGATGGTGCGCACTTCAAAGTTTTCAGTAGAAGAGTTTGACAGAAACAAAATCGCAGAGTCGCTGATAAAGGAGGCAAATGTTCCAGCAGATTTGGCACAAAAAATTGCCAGAGAAACTGAAGGCCGCCTATCAGAGTTCAAGACAAAATATTTGACAGCGCCTCTGATCAGAGAAATTGTCAACACAATTCTAATAGAGAAGGGCTTCGAAGAGTATCGCCATAAGCTCACGCGTCTAGGGTTGCCAGTTTACGATGTAACGCAGTTGTTAAAGTCGATAAGTGCCATGTCATTAGGCGTCGAAGCAGTTCATCAAGCGGCGGGAGACAAAGTAATCGAGGAATATACGCTTCTGAACGTTTTGCCAAGAGACATCGCAGACGCCCATCTCTCAGGCTCACTTCACCTAAACAACCTAGGCTGCTGGATACTAAAACCAAACGAACTAATGCATGACATACGCTTTTTCCTAAAAAATGGACTTGAACTTACAAAAACAAGCTTTCTAATGTCTTCGCCGCCTCCAAAAAACCTTGAAACAGCCTTGTTAACGGTCTCTAACATTCTTAAAATTGCGGCTACAGAAGTTTCAGGCGAACAAGCCATAGACTTTTTCAACGTTTTTTTGGCACCTTTCGTGAAAGGTCTCTCTCCAACTGAAGTTAAGGAAAAATTGCGTTTCTTCTTCAACCTAAACCAATCTGTTTCAAGAGAAGGCTTTCCAATAAACACTTCAGTGGGCGTAGAGCTCGCAGTTCCTGATTTCCTAGAAAAGAAGGATGCGATAGGGCCAAATGGGAAAATAGTAGGCCATTACTCAGATTTCGTTGAAGAAAGCCGTCTTATCGCCTCTACGCTTCTTGAACTAATGGCAGACAATGACAAAAACAGCCCTATATTCAATCCAAGTCTAATCATAAAAATGCGCCCAGAGGCGTCCAAAAATAAAGAATGCGAACCGCTTCTATTTCAATCTCATAGTCTTGCTGCAGAGAAGGGGCTTCCTTACTTCGCCAACTTATGCCCCAAAAAACAAAAATACGCTTCCTACACGGCGACTGGATGCAGATTTGCGGCTGAGTGGAAAGAAGACTGGGAACTCGACACATTGCAGACGGGCAGCATAGGCAGTGTCATATTGAATTTGCCCAGAGCAGTCTATGAGGCAGAGAGAAAACCGCAGGTTCTCTTCAAATTCTTGGATGAGCAGTTGGAGATGGCTTTACGTGCCTTAGAAATAAAGTATCGAACCCTCAGACAACGCATAGGAGAAGGCTTACTTCCCTTCTTAACACAGAAAGCTAACGAAGACCGCTATTTCAGACCAGAAAACGCCACACGTCTCATCAGCCTCATCGGATTAAACGAAGCAACACAAGCATTCACTGAAAAACCATTGCATGAAGATGAAAAAGCCCTAAGCTTTGCAGAACAAGTCGTCAAACACGTTTCCCAAGTTGTTCAAAAATATGCGAGAAAGCCTGAGGCAAGGGCAGTTCTTTCAATGGTGCCCAACCCAGACGCAGCTAAAAGGCTAGCAGAATTGGACGTGGAAAAATACGGATGGGCAAAAGTCCGAGCACAAGGCACAAAAGAACAACCCTTCTACACGGATATGACAGCACTATCGCTTGAAAGCACTGCCTCATGGCAAAAACGATTAACCATTGAAGCAAAATTCCATGACCTGTGCCCTGGAAGCCACCTAGCCGTTATTCAACTCGCAGACTCAGAACAGGACCCGAATCAACTCTTGTCGCTAACGAAAGAAATTACAGAAACCTATTCCCTTGGACTTTACACTTTCAACCGCAATCTCACTTACTGTAGCAGCTGCAAAAAAACTTTCTATGGGCTGCCTCCAAAGTGTCCCTCATGCGGCTCAGTTAACACAATGACAAGTTTTAGTCGCATGTCAGCGAAATATTTGCCAACATCTCTTTGGACGCAATCTCATCGTTCCGCTTTAACCAAGCAAATAGGGCATGATTTTATAAAGTAATTTTAAGTAAAAGATATCTAACCTTATAGCTCTGCATATTAGCCGCTTGTATTTTATGTATGTAAATTTTGAGCAAGTTTTGTACAGAATTTTAAATGAATTTCTCTAATAATCTTAAGTACTACACACTCTACTTCTGTGTCTTTTGGCGAGGTGTTCTCATGGGCTATAACGAAAAAAGCGTTGATTCCCTCACACATAGTCGTAAGTTCATAGTTTACACTACGAACGGCTGTGTCAAATGCGCCACGCTAAAGGAGTGGCTAAAAAGCAGTAACACAGAGTTTGAGGAAAGAAACCTAGAAGACATAAATGTCATGACAGAGTTAGTTATGAGGGATATCATTGTTTTGTCAGCACCAGCCCTCGAAACAGAAAACGCATTTTTCACAGAAGACCAAATATTCGACCAAAATGGAATGCTCAACGGCAGAATTTCAGAACTTTTGCAAGGAGGCTCTAAGCAGACTTGACCGAACTTGCCCTTCAAGAAAACTCAAAACTAATGGTGAGAAGAACAGACGGCTTCATAGTCCCATGGAACAGAAACGCTATTGTGAAACAACTTTTAACAGAGACCAAACTCGCCAAGGATTTCTATGAGGTCAGACCGATAACCCAAGAGGAAGCTGAGGCAATATCCATAGAAGTAGAAAAAGAAATCCATAATTTGAGGCTCGGATTCGTTAGCGGACCTCTCATAAGAGAACTAGTAAACAATATTTTGCTTGACAAATCGAAGGAGACGCCAGAATTCGCGTTATACAGAAACATTCTGACAAGGGTAGGCACACCTGTTCACGACGCTTATCAGATAGATGTGGGCAAAGGCTTCAAGGCAAATGAAAACGCAAACCTTCAACCAAACGCTGAAACTTCACATAAGAGGAAGGCTGATTGGGTTTCAGAAGAAGAATATCTTCTGCTGATGCCTCCGAAACTTGCAGACCTTCATTTGTCAGGAGATTTCCACATTCATGACCTCGAGTATTTTGGAACAAGACCCTTCTGCCAAGACTGGGACCTCCGCTATTTCTTTTACTATGGTCTGATGCCAGATGGGATGGGTACAAGAACAAGCATTGCGGGTCCTGCTAAACATCCTGAAGTTGCGGTTCTTCATACTGCCAAGATTTTGGCTTCTGCACAGACGAATTTTGCTGGAGGCGAAGGCTTCTACAATTTTCTTGTTTTTCTTGCGCCTTACATGAAAGGCTTAGACTATACTAGGGTTAGGCAGCTTATGCAGATGATGTTTTTTGAGTATACGCAGGCTTACGTTGCTAGGGGTGGGCAACTTGTTTTCAGTAATATTCAGGTTCAGCCTGGAGTGCCGTTGCTTTGGAGAAACGTGCCAATAGTGGCTAAGGGCAAAGTTGGACCCGACATCTATGGAGACTATGAAGATGAAGTTCGAATGATGTTTAAAGCCCTTTACGAAGTAGCCTATCAGGGCGACTATTGGGGAAAACCATTTAATTTTCCGAAACTTGAAAACGGTATCAGTCCCGAATTCTTTAAGCCCGAATACGACGAAGTTTGGCTTGATGTGCACAAGGTTGTTGCCAAGTTTGGGACGCCTTACTTTGATAATATGATGCCGGCGTATCGGGGCTATGGAAAAGGTGTTTCATGCTACCAATGCTGTGCATACTGTTTTGTGGAGACGCCGGAGGGAAGCCCTGAATTCCATGACAAACTTAACTTTGTTAATGGCAAGCATTTTACTATGGGGAGCTGGCAAGTCGTCAGCTTGAACCTTCCAAGAATAGCGTATAAGGCTAATGGAAGCGATGAGAAACTGTATGAAGAAGCTAAGAGGCTTATGGATTCTGCGGTTGAAATCTTTAAGATGAAGAAGAAGTGGATGAGTCTAGTTCTGAAGAATAATCGGATTCCCTTTGCTACACAGCATCCTATTGATCCAAAAACTGGTCAGAGAGGTCCACCTGCTGTTGATTTTGATGGCTTGTCTTTTGTTATTGGTGTTGTCGGCGGAAATGAGATAGCTCAGTGGCATACTGGCAGTCAGTTGCATGAGAGTCCTGAGGCTGTTAAGATTCTTGTGAAACTGATCTTGGAGATGCAGAAGCATAAGAAGCATTTGGAAGAGGAGAGTGGGCTTAGACTCGCTTTGGCTAGGACTCCAGCAGAGTCTACGGCTCAGCGTTTTGCTATTGCAGACCTCTTAACCGAAAACTATCGTACTAAAGCTGAGAAAATGGTGAAAGGCGACTTGGGTAACGTTGTGACTTCGCTAGTTGAGGGTGCAAAGGATGTTCCAGTCTACTACACTAATGGCACACATGCTTACGTGGGCGCGAAAATAGGCTTATTAGACCGGATAAATATGGAGCAGAAGTTCTTCCCACTGCTTAATGGCGGTAACATGCTTCATGTTTGGCTGGGAGATGCATCACCTGACCCAGAGGCTATGTATAAACTTACTAAGCGTATTGCTAGTCAGACGAATATTGGCTATTATGCCTATACTAAGGATTTGACGATTTGCAACAATTGCGGTAAGGTCACCTCGCCACTAAATAAAACCTGTCCACACTGTGGTTCCAGCGAAGTGGAATGGTGGTCACGGGTTACGGGATATTATCAGGCGGTTAGCGGATGGAACATGGGCAAAAGACAGGAACTACAAAACAGACACAGATACATAATATAATTCGACGTATTGTGATTCATACCTCAAGTCACAATGGGAAATCTCCCGTGAAAACCTTTGCTCTTATAACCACGCAAAATTAAGAAAGGATTTTAGTTTCAACCTTTTGTTTTTGGGCAGTTTGAACATAATTGTCCAGTTCTCTTTTGATAGCTTGGACCCCAGCCAATGAATCTTCAAGTTGTTTTTCAAAAGTATTAACCAAATTAACTACAAACTCTAGGAAACCAGGAATTAAGAAAAGTCGAGTCAAGTCTTTCTCCTCAAATTTCTCTTGTATTTTTGGGGTCTCAACTAGTGCTGGGATTATATAAGCGATGTATTTTTCTTGCTCGATGGATTCAATGTCTCTTGGGAGAGCTCTCAAGAATCCCTCAAGAAGAGCATAGACAACAATTCTCATTTCCCTTGGGGTTAATAGTTCGTTTAGGACGTTGATTACCATTTCTTTAGAAAAGGGTATTTCAAAAAGAGGATTGATTTTTAGAACTGTAGATATTTCTTTGGCGACGATATCAATGGTAAGACTAGCAACAAGTCCTCTCCATGTTAAAGCATAAGTAAATGACTCTTCGCTTCTTTTGCCAACTTTAATTGGCCTCTTTCCCGCAACTTGTAGGTATCCTCTCTCCTTCAAATCATCAACCCTACGGCTTATTGTGGGATAATGCTTTACGTTTTTTGTTTTCAACGCCTTAAATATGTCATATTTTATAAGAGGTCCTTGTAGCGCAAGTGTCTCTAGTACAAGCTTATTGTTTCCTTCATCTCGCCCTCGAAGCACAGGTATTTTTGCTCTAACAAGCTCTGTAAACTCTATATGCATTGCCAACCCTTGCGACACATAGTGTGTACTTAGTAAGAAGAGATATGCATACTAAAGCATATATAACTTTTACCTGTACATAATGGTATGGAGGAAAAACAATGAAGAAAACATATGGTTGTTCGTTGAGTTCAAATTTTGGGAGGTGAGAAGAAATGGCTCAAGGCGACGAAATCAGCAAAGCGTTTTGCAAATTACTAGCAACGGTAGCAGAACGAGAAAAGGAAAAGGCAATCCAAAGCGATGACTATGGCAGGGCATTCATTGCAACTATTTTTGAAGGATTATTCAAGGAAGCAGAACACTCTTTCAAATAGGCGCATTTCATGAAGTCGAAAATTACTTCTTAAGAAGCTCTAGGAAACCTTCGAACGATAGTCTTTCTGTGCCTAGTTTGTCGTATGTCTCATCGTTTGAAACTACAACAAACCTATTATTCAACGCTACAGCAGCATGCAACCCATCAAAAAAAGTCAAGAAGCGATATTGCATCAACAAATCTTCGCATAAGATCAAGTCATCGGAAAAAAGCCCAACTTCTGAGAGACCAAATGACACAGCTTTAGCCTTAATGTAAGTAAGAGCATTAAGCCTTTCTTCACTGCTTTTCTCGTGACTTGCCATAACCTCACGAACCTCAACTATAGCCGACACAGGATAGTTAAGAGAAAAAGGCTTCTTCGCCGAATACGCTTTCAAAACGGCAGATACAACATCATAATGCCTATCCTTCGGCTGAAAACCGAAAAGAAACTCTGTCTCAACCATAAAATCTTTTTCCAAAGTCATGTTGCCTCTTTTAGAAGATGCTTCTCAGCCCGTTTGCGCTCTTCCCTACTATATGCGATATCGCCAATAAGCTCAGCCAAAGACTCGTCAACACTCTCTGGAATAGGAATCAAAATCACATAAGGAAACCTAGTCAAAAGATAGACTTTTTGCCCAACCTTGACAGGAATCTTCTCACGTACATTCTGCGTGATTGTTACACGATACTTTGGACCCACTTCAACAATAGACATGCTATTTACCTTCACTTAAACATAAGTAAAATCCAGAAATATAAGTGTTACTTAAATGACAAATGTGCCACTATAAATAACAAAGAATACCTTACAATTCCTACGTTACACTATCCTTCTTCTAGCCACTCTAATATCCACCTATATAAAAGGGGCTAGTACACCTTTGCTATCATCAGAGAATCAGTTCTCACGCTGTCGGGAGGCAAAACCTTCTTAATAGACACTCTCAAATATTTGGGCATGCCTCCTCAACAAAGCGGCACAAAAAACACTGAAGGCATCCAAATCGTTCTAACAGGCTCAGCCATAGACATGAGCGACTTCCACCTCGACCCCTTCATCGCCTTCACAGGCGCCTTCCCAACCAAAATCATCCCAAGGAGGCTCCTAAGAAAGATACTATATCCGCCCGTGCCGAGAAACGAGGATGGCAGCGCTAAATATGCTCCTTACGGCATGAGAAAAATCGAAGCCCTCCTCACCAAAGAATTCGGCGAAAAAAACGTCATAGTAGCCCACCCAAACGACCTAGAAAAATTCATCGGACCCAACACTAAAGCCATCGGCATATCATCCATGGAACCCGCAGGCATAGGCTTTGTAAGCAGAACATACACTTCCATAGTCGGCTTCGGCGGCGAACCCCTAGCAGCAGCAGAATTCAAAGAACTAATCCAAAAGCCAACACTGCGAAAGTGGGGAGCAAAAATAATCGTAGGCGGCTCCGGAGCATGGCAAATTGAACGCGCCAAGCTGAAAGAACCCTACAAAATCGATTCAGTAGTTATGGGCGAAGGCGAAAACGGCGTACTCGACCTCTTCAGAAAAGCAAGCAACGGCGAGAAACTTCCTCCACTAGTCGAAACTGAAAGCCCAAAACCAGAGATGATTCCACAGATTACGCATCCTTCTATTTTTGGAGTTGTAGAAATAAGCCGCGGATGCGGACGCGGATGCAAATTCTGCTCTCCAACCATGAGAAGTCGCCACTCGTTTTCTCTCGACTCCATTTTGGCTGAAGTGAAGCTAAATGCAAAAAACGGCACAAGAATGATTACCCTCGCAACCGAAGACTTTTTCCTCTACAAATCGAAAGGAAAGTTTCTTCCAAACCGTGAGGCTGTGGTAGAGCTAGTTAAGTCGATTGCTGCGGTTCCTGGAGTTGAGTTTATTCAGCCTGCACATGCTTCTTTGGCGCCTGTGGTTTATGACCCACAAATGGTCGAGGAAATTGGACCTACTCTTATGGAGAAGGCTCGCTGGCTAAACAATGGAGTTCGGCATAATTCGGTTGAGATTGGCATTGAAACCGGTAGCGTGAGGCTTATGAAGGAACATATGAGGGGAAAAATGTACCCTTACAAGCCTGAAGAATGGCATGACATAGTGGTTAAGGGAATAGACATACTGAACAAGAACGGCATCTACCCCCTTTGTACGTTGATAAATGGGTTGCCTGGAGAAAAAGAAGAAGACACGATAGCTACTTTGGAGCTTCTTGACAAGCTGAAGCATTACAGAGTGCTTTATGTACCGCTCTTGTTCACGTCTGAAGAAGACTGTATGCTAAGAGAGGCAAAACATGCAGACTTGAAAGGTTTGACGCCTTTACAGTGGGAATTAATTGCTACTTGCTGGAAATATAATGTTGAAAAGTTTGCAACCAAGTTTCAAAAGTCAATGATTATGTTTGGGTCGCTATTTGCTTACATGTTTTACTATCGTTGGAAACATGGGAAGAAAGTTTGGTCTCCCATTCTGAAATTCTCTGGATGGGAAAAATTCCTAAAGGAATAGAACCATTATCCAAATCACATTTTCTAGTTTTCTATTCTGTTGCGCCTAATATTAGCGCTAATAGTGCCATTCTCATAACTATGCCATTCCACACCTCCTGGAAATACCTTGCATGCGGTGTCGCATCAACCTCACTACTAATCTCATCCACGCGAGGCAACGGATGCATAATAATCAAATCTTGTTTAGCATTCTTTAATGATTCCAAGTCTATTTTGTAGGCGCCTTTAACCTTCGCATACTCAGCCATATCTGCAAAGCGTTCTTTCTGTATCCTTGTCACATATAACACGTCAAGTTTTGGCAAAACCTCATCTAAGCCTGTTTTCTCCACAACCTTGGTTTTCTCCTTAATCGCTTCCAAGACTTCTCGGCGCATTCGCAGTAGTTCAGGCGAAATAAAATACAGTTTTACATCATAAAGCGACAAAGCATAAGCAAGCGAATGCACAGTACGCCCATAACGCAAGTCGCCCACTAAGGCAATGTTTAAGCCGTCTATTTTGCCACTTTCCTTCAAAATCGTATACAAGTCTAATAATGCCTGTGTTGGATGCTCTTCACCACCTGAACCAGCGTTAATGACTGGAATCTTAGCGAACTCAGCTGCCAAACGTGCTGCACCTTCCAACGGATGCCGAACAGCAATAACGTCCGCATAGTTTTCAACAACACGCATAGTATCCGCAAGATTCTCGCCTTTCTTCACAGAAGCAATCTCAGCCTCAGCAAACCCAATCGAACTACCACCCAGCCTATGCATAGCAGACTCGAAGCTTAAACGAGTCCGAGTGCTAGCTTCGTAAAACAAAGTAGCCAAAATCTTGCCTCGAAGCATGTCCGAAGTAGTCTTAGCTACTGGCTCCATTGCACCCGCAATCTTCAAAACATAATCAATTTCTTCACGTGTAAAATCCTTAATCGAAATAACGTCTCTTCCCTTAAACTCCAAACGTGACACCAGACACATCTAGGCAACAAGTAAATAATTCTTTTCCCCCACACACACCTACACACTATTTAAAGACCTATTTATAGGGGGGCTAATACTCTTTTGCTAGACTCGTTTCCGCCTAACAACTAATTGAAAATACTAATCCCGCCTTCAAGAATCTTTTAAATAAGACAACGCTTAACAAAGTAGCGAAACCGCATGTACAAACACATTTTAGCAAACTTGGGCTTCTTGCTCCAAATTGCAGGCTTACTGACTGTCATACCAATTCTAGTCGGCTTATATCTTACAGAAACTCAAACCTTGGTCCCCCTCTTCCTTACATGCGTATCCTTCCTAGTTTCCGGCTTTCTTATGAATGCCCTATGCGAAAGAAAAGACCTTGACTTCAAATCTTCCTGCGTCCTAATCCTACTAGCTTTCTTATTAATGCCTCTAATCGGTGCAATACCATACATCTACAGTGACAACTTCAATAGCCCAGACCCCACAAACCCCATAGACAGATTCACCAACGCCTACTTTGAAAGCGTTTCAGGATTCACAACAACAGGCTTCAGTTTCGTGCAAGACAGCGATGCCCTGCCAAAATCTCTTCTACTGTATCGTAGCATGACTGAGCTCATGGGCGGAATCGGCATAGTTTTCCTACTTCTCGCCTTCTTCCACTCAAGAAAATCCTTGAATCATCTCGGTAATGCTTTGGGCATAGAGAGAATCGGAGACAACCTAAAACGAATATTCTTCTCAGTCTTCCTAATCTACGGTATCTACATATTAGTCTTCACAATAATTTTCTTCTTGCTGGGATTCCAAGACATCATCAAAATAGGCTCATTCGTTATAGACACAATCACTGGCGGATATCAGTCTTCTCTTCTTCAGTATTTGTCTGTTCCGATGAAAATAGGCATCATAGTCCTAATGTTCGTAGGTTCAGTTAACTTCGGTTTCAACTATAGACTTTTCACTCTAAAACTGAAAAAAGCGTTGTCAAAAGAGACCCTTCTCTACTTACTCGTTATCATAATAGGCACTGTTTTGATTTTCTTTCTCGCTGGAAAAGGGGTTTTGGACTCGCTATTCCATGTTGTAAGCATGTCTTCCTCAACTGGGTTCGACTACATTAACATTCCAATGCTTGATAACACTTCATTGTCTGTCTTCATTATACTTATGATTCTAGGAGGATGCGGCTTTTCGATGGCTGGAGGAATCAAAATGTTCCGAATCATTTCGTTCCTCGGATCAATTAAAAAGAGCATGAAAAGCATTTTGGCAAAGGAGAAGGTGATTAAGGAAGAAAGCAAAAAAACGGAGGAAAATAATGTTGAGCCTTTCGCTATTCTAGTTTCTATTGTGCTTTTTATCGCTACCTTGGTCATTTTTTCCGCCATTTTCTCTTCGATAGGTGTGTCATTCACAAATGCGCTCTTTGAAGTTGGCTCCGCTCTCACAACAAACGGAATTTCAATGGGTGCAACAACAGTTTTTATGCCGTTAGGCTACAAGTGGCTATTGATCATAGCGATGATAATTGGAAGAATCGAAATCATGCCTATCCTAATAGCTTTAAGCCGATATAAGAGAGCAGAGTAGAACGTAATTCTTTTTATTTATTAGCAACCTACAGATAACCGTTTAAAAAGAGGAGAGATTGCAATGACTGAAGCCACCGAAACAACCTTGAAAGTTTCTAAAATCAGGAATGGCACAGTAATTGACCACATTACAGGAGGTCACGCCTTGGACGTAGTGAAAATTTTGGGAATAACGGGTCACACGGATGGAGTCGTTTCTATAGCCATGAATGTTCCGAGCAAGAGACATGGCATAAAAGATATTGTGAAAGTTGAGGGAAGGGAACTAAACCCCAGAGAAGTTGACAAAATAGCCTTGCTAGCGCCTCGTGCGACAATTAACATTATCCGCGACTATGAAGTTGTAGAAAAGAAGGTTGTTAAGCTGCCAGAAGTTATAAGTGGTACAGTGAAATGTGCAAATCCAGCTTGCATATCAAACAGTAACGAACCTGTCCAATCTACCTTCTATGTAGAATGTAAAGAGCCCCTTATGCTAAAATGTCATTACTGCGGCAACATAATGGAAAAATCAGACGTACTAAAACAATTCTAACCTTTCGTGTAATATAATCATCTTTGTATGCGTGCATCTATCAACTTCAATTGACAACAAAGTTAAATACTAGATGTGAGAAAACATCAAATGGGAGTTGATTTTGTGTCAAAGGAGAAATTTCCAATCAGGTTTCTTGTTGTCGTTTTGGCTGTTTGCCTAGGTGTTTCATTAATTGTTAACGGCTACTTTTATGTCAGATTTTCCAACCGTTTGGAAGAAGGTCACAGTCCAACTTCCTTCAGCTTTGTTTGGGGACCCACAGCCCAAAAAATAGTGAATGGGACGCTATATCTAAATCTGACATTTGATGTGGTTGGAGGAAATCTAACAGTTAAAACTGAAGTCAATGGGGGTGCTTACAATCCGAACGCCGTGCTGGCATTACAGTTTGACTCAGACAATAATGGAACCATAGACATACCAGGAGAAGAACATGATTATTGGTACAGTTTCGATAAAGGCGACTCACAGTTTCTTTTAAGATCAAACAACAAAACACGCCAAAGCAATAGTCCGTATTGGGACTGGCTTCCAAACGGCACAATATGGTTGGGCAACATGTTGAAAGGGGTCTTTGAATATGAAAGTGTATACCACTTCTGCACATACAAAGACGGAATCTACACGTTCTTCTTCACCTTTCCAATAGCGCCTACAACATTCGACTTTGATGTGAAAACCAATGGTTCGCGGATATCAACAGATTATTCATGGCTCAATGGAGAACATGGAATACAAGGAAAACTTGCGAGAATTCTCTACTGCATAGCACCACCTGAATATGCTGTACCTCAAAAAGGCATGACTGTTTATGTTCCACCATTCAAGTTTATGGAGTAATAGCTATGAAGCGGATATCGTTAATTATCCTATTCCTAGCATTATCACTTCCACTAATCACTGCCACCCACACTATACAAGTTTCCTACTGCACATTCATCTCAAAAGCCCTGGCAATAATAGTGCTTGGAGACGAAGAGTTTGTGAACGCCAGTGAGAGATGCTACAATCTCGTGTCCCAGTGGGGATGCTATGAAATCTTATATTTATCAGCGAATGTTTCAATTACGCCCAGAGCTAACCTAACTGCAACCAAAGCAAACTTCACGTGGGCCTTAACTAACTGGCTTAAGAATAAAGCTACTTCAGATACTCAAGTCTGGATATGGATATTCAGCCATGGAGGCGGACTCCATCACCAACCACCTCAATATGGTGTTAATGAAGAATGGAGGGTGGAAGACGGAAGAGTAGAAACTAACTCTGATGAGGGCGCTGAAATCAATGAAACCCTCATAGGTGGAAGCAATAGATGGGTTGGTATTGACGAGTGCATATTCCTATACCCCGCAGGTGGGAAAGAAACTGTGTGGGACGACGAGTTTAAACAATGGCTTGTAGGCATCACCTATAGGAGAATGGTGCTTTTCTTATCAACTTGCCGAAACCCTGAGTCGCTTGGAAACGAAACATGCTATGGCGGAGGCTTCATAGACGATTTAAGCGCACCTAGGAGAATAATCATAACACCCACAAATGAGACATATTTCTCCGTTTATAACCTAACAACTGGAATAGGCTATTTTGAAGAACCCTTCATGAACGCTTTGGACTCTAGCAATCCAGCTTGGAATGAAGCTTGCAATCTGATAGATGCTGACGGTATTCCGTCCGTTCTGGAAGCCTACCTTTATGCTCGGGAACACGATATGGCCCGAAAAGCTGTGAGAAATCCTTCTGGTAACCCAGATAACGACCCATGGAGAAACATATACCCGCGTTATCGTATTTTGGACGAGTCTCCTTGGCTTGATGACGGCGGCAACTTTCTCCCAACATTTAAAAACGGCGCAGATGTAGGCGTAGGCTCCTACGGCTACGACAGCCAAGACAGCCAACTAGCCAGATACACATGGCATCATCCAAACGCCTATTCGGGATGCGTCGAAGATATAAACGACGACGGAAAAGTAGACATGGAAGATATGTTCATAGCGTACAAAACATTCGGCTGCGACTACTCGCTACATATATGGAATTCTGAAGCCTCACTAGCAGACGTAAACCAAGACAACAAAGTCGACATGGTAGACATCTACCTAATCAGCAAAAAATATGGCTGGATAGGATAAACCTGCGTCACGATTAACAAAAGACAGCAAACCAAATATACAATAAGAAGCAAGGCAGACGGTTCATTTCTGCGACAGCAACAAAATAGCTTGGGCTAAATCTCCATTTGTTTGTTCAAGCGCTGCCTTCGCCTGTTCTACGCTGACTTTTGCCTGCTGCGCCACCAACTGCACATCTTCCTCAGGAATCGCAGTTTTCTTTTCAGCAGTAACTGTTACGGCTTTTTCCACAATTTTTTCTCCAGTAATTCGGAAAATCTTTTGACCCTGCATCTCCAATACAGCAACTGAAGGATTTTCTATGACAATTTCCTTAGAACTCGTTCTGATTACGACTTCTTGAGCGTCTGGCACTTCGCCCATATTTAAGCCCATGCGCTGCATCATTCGTTTTGCTTCTCTTGGACTTACTCTTCGCTTCAATTTGCCTTTTCCCTCTTTCTACTATTATTTCATATTCTTTCTTTTAACTTTCCTCCGCAACTCCTCTCCTAACTTTAACCGCTACACCTTTCTTAAATGCCTTCATCTCCTTTCCAGTTAAAATTGCTTTTCCAACCGCCAAAACTTTACCTTCCTCATTGATGACTATTACCTCTTCCATTGGGCGAATTTCTTCATCAGCGTCAACTACATGCTTAGCGAAAACACTTCTGCCCTCAGCAATAAAAGCGGAAACATCATCTTGCACTTTAATCCAATAACGCAAAGGCTTAACGCCTTCAACTATTCTTTTAGCTCCAAAAACTGTTAACGAAAAGAAGCCGTCACGAGGTCTTAAAGTGACCAGCCTTTTATCATCTAAATATATATGCCTCACTCTTCCAGTTCTTTTGGAATAAATGATATCTACATTATCTGGAAAAAGCACGCTTCCAACGCCTTTCCCAAACTGATAATCCGCTATGCAGCGAATCTTCCACAAATCTCCAGCCCTGTCAGACATGTTTTCACCTTAAAGCATTCGACAACTATAAACAATAGTAAATTGATAAAACTGTTTAGGTGAAACAAAACCTATGCAATGCGAGGTCTGCGGACGCCGAATCATAGGAGAACCATTCAAAGCCATAATCGAAGGCGCAAAAATGATAGTCTGCCTAGACTGCTCCAAACTTAGCAAAGTCCAATGGGAAATAGGAACAACTCCTTCGAGACCTCGCACGATAAAAGCAACCAAACTTCCCATGCCCACAATCTCCACAAAAAAGCAGGTTCCACAAGTCGCTGAAACATTAGAACTTATAGACAACTTTGGCTCACATGTAAGGCAAGCTAGAGAAAGAATGGGATTAACCCACGAAGACTTGGGAAGGAAGATCAGCGAAAAAGTTTCTGTTCTAAAAAAAATCGAAAGTGGAAAAATGACTCCGACTTATCAACTTGCGGAAAGGCTTGAACATACGCTTAAGATAAAGTTGTTAGTTCCGCTTACAGAGCCTAAAATTCCATCTGGCTCTACACCTTTAAGACGTAGGGAAGTTACTTTAGGAGACCTAATTGACATAAAGAAGAAGATGGAGGAGAAGGAAGAACGAAAGCCGTCATAGTTCAGCGGCGACACTCAAACGAGCACTCAAGTCTAAATGAACTTAAAAGCCTCGCCGAATCCGCTGGATATACTGTTGTGGGCGAAATTGAGCAAGTTAGAGAACAAGACCCACGCTACCAAATCGGACGTGGCAAAGCACTAGAACTCGCTGACATGGTCACAGAAAAGGGCGCTGAAAAAACAATATTTGACAATGAGTTAAAGCCAGTTCAAGCCTACAATCTGGCTAAAATTAGCGGTGTAGAAGCCATTGACCGCTTTCAACTAATCCTCGAAATCTTCGTTCGCAGAGCCTCAACGTTAGAGGCTAAGCTTCAAATTGAACTAGCCAAAATGCGATATGAACTATCCCATGCCAAAGAAAGAGTAAGACTAGCAAGAATGGAAGAACAACCAGGCTTTATGGGCTTGGGAATGTACCAAGTAGACCTTTACTATGAAGAAGTCAAACGAAGAATCAACACTATACAAGAAAAACTGAAAAGAATAAGAAAGAAGAGAGGGTTACATCGCGCCCGTAGACTTGAATTAGGCTTTTCCTCAGTTTCTTTAGCTGGATACACTAATGCTGGTAAGAGCTCCATCTTTAACGCTCTTGCAGAGGAGAAGGTTCCTGTAGACGCTGGCTTGTTTACAACTCTTTCAACGACAACTCGTGTTGTGTCTCTTTCTGAGAGGAAAGTATTGTTGACAGACACGGTGGGGTTCATTGATCGTCTGCCATTGACACTCATACAAGCCTTTCACTCAACGCTTGAGGAAACAATTCTCTCAGACCTAATTCTCCTCGTAGTCGATATAAGCGAACCCATAGAAGAGATAGAGAGAAAACTAACATGCAGCTTAGACACGATAGAAAAAATAGGCGCAACAGGAATTCCAATCGTGACAGCACTTAACAAAATTGACTTGCTTTTAGAAAGCGAAATAAAAAGCAAAGTGAACGTTATCAATGACCTTGCACCTAATGCAGTGCCAGTCTCTGCTTTACATAAAACTAACATAAATTTGCTGAAGCATGAGATGTTGAGTCACATAAAAACGAGTTTCGTCCAGGCTTCTTTAGCAGTTCCAATATCTGACAAATCAATGTCGTTTCTTTCTTGGCTTTTCACGTATGCTGATGTTCAGGAAGTAAAATACAGCGAGGGCACTGTGGAAGTTATATTCCAGTCGGTTCCATGGTTTGCAGACAAAGTTAAGAGGCGTATAGAGCAGCTTAACGGGGTCTTCAGTGCTATTTGCTAAACTCATTAGACATAATGAGGCGGAGAAATGTCTAAAGTTGTTGTTTTGCGTTGGGGACATCGCTACAGGGATGAAAGAGTTACCACTCATGTAGCCTTAACTGCTCGAGCCTTTGGCGCATCTGGCATAATATTGGCTGACGTTCTGGATAAAGAAATCAGGAGGACAGTTAAGGAAGTTGTAGAAAGTTGGGGTGGTTCCTTTTTCTTTAAGATGGGTCTTCCATGGAAACAAGTTGTTAAAGAATGGAAAGAGAAAAAAGGCATAGTGGTTCACCTTACTGCTTATGGCGAAAACGTCCAGACAAGTGATGTTATGCAAAGAATAAAATCGTCTGGAAAAGATGTTCTAGTCCTTGTGGGTAGTCAAAAGGTTCCATCTGCTTTCTTTTCAAAGGCTGTTTCTGACTTTAACGTCGCTATTGGAAATCAACCTCATTCCGAATGCTCTAGTCTTGCAGTTTTTCTGGACCGTTTTTTTGAAGGTGAGGAGTTGTCTAAGGAGTTTGAGGGAGCGAAAATGAAGATTGTTCCACAGAAGAGTGGAAAGAAAGTGCTAAAAACATGATCTGCTCTGACTCAGATTTGACAAGAAATTTAAGTTTGAACTGCACACATATTATATTGAGCACTAGTCCGGAATTGGCAGAGGATTTTAATGCAGGCGTTCATCGACGACGAAACACTAAACAAAGTGGCTCAAGTCTTCGGAAGCGATGATGCAGTTAAGGTCATTGACATTCTTAGGGAAGTTGAAGAAATCACGGATGATGAAATAGCTAACAAAACAGGAATAAGGCTAAATTTTGTTCGCAAAATTCTCTACAAGCTCTACGATCATTCGTTAGTAGCCCTAAGACGGTCTCGGGATGAATCAACAGGATGGTTCATCTTCCACTGGCGACTTCAACCAGACCAGCTTGAAGGCTTCATTCAAAATCAGAAGAGACGCATTCTTGATAAATTGGAAGCAAGGCTTAGATACGAGAAAAATCATGACTTTTACTACTGCTACACACCAAAATGCAAACGCGTCCCCTTTGAAGAAGCTATGGAATTAGTCTTCAAGTGCCCTTCATGTAATAAGCCGTTGATGCATTATGACAATGGCAAATTAGTCGAAGCCCTAAACACTAGAATTGAGAGATTAAGGAAGGAACTAGGTGAATGAGCGACTGCCATCAGACAAGATGGCGCTGAAACTTCTCTCTAAAAGTGGGTGTTCTCGCAAAGTTATAGATCATTGTAAAGCAGTTGAAAAAGTTGCCACAGAAATCGCTGAAGCCTGCAAGAAGAGAGGACTAAACGTTAACATGAAATTAGTTCAAGTTGGTGCGCTTCTTCATGATATTGGGCGTTCAAAAACCCACAGCGTTGACCACGCGATAATAGGCGCAGAAATTGCCAAATCACTAAACTTGCCTGAAGCAGTAATATCCATTATTGAGCGACATGTCGGCGGTGGCATAACAATAGAAGAAGCTGAAAAATTGGGCTGGCCAGTTAAAAGCTATGTCCCAGAGACTTTGGAAGAAAAAATTGTAACCTACGCTGACAAACTAATTGAAGGCTCGGAAAGAGTCCCAATTGAGCAGACAATTAAGAAGTTTTCTAAGGAACTTTCACCGTCTGCAATTGCTGGAATGAGAAAATTGCATGATGAAATCGCTTTGTTAATTGGGGATTTTGATGCCGACAGTCACGTTGCTTGAAAAAGTATATGGCTCATTTTTTGTGGGGCTCTTTGAACATGTCTTCTCGTCTCTTTGCGAAGGGCTCAAAGTTCGGATAAAGGTCGTTGGCAAAACAGACCATAACTGGGTCAAGGTAGAAGTTTCAGGTGAAGATGAAACGGTAGCATTGCGGTATTTAGATCAAAAGTTTGGTCTTGCCCCTACATCTGTTGATGAAGTGAAAAAGTTTTCCACAGTAAAGGGAAGAATTGTCGCTTCTGAAAAAAACGAAGAAAATAGGCTACAAGTAGATATCGGTATTTCTTCACTTCAATTCCATGGTGCGTTTATTCCATTAGAGACTTTGAGGGAACAGATTACTGACGGAAAAAACTTGCAATACGAGCAGATAATTGATCCCTTTTGTCTCTACGAAAATTTGCCATTAGAGGTCAAAATAATTAGTAATGTAGAGAATAGTGGAAAGTGGGTTAGGGCCGAATTTTCAGAAAGACAGGTGTCCCAGTTCGCACAATGGCTTCACGCCTACATTGACCGCCTAATTGTTATTGGCGCTCCCCGTTCCCATGTTGAACATGCGGCAAAGGAGTCGAAACACATTCGCGACATAATTAAGATCGACTCGTTAGGATTGCTTGAGCATGTGGTTGTTTGCAAGCTGGGAACAGATGCTGTTGGGCTTATACCGAAACTAGGCAAAATACTTTCTGTGGCCAGACTTGCACCCTTCTCTCCTAGAAAAATCAACAACTTATTGGTAGAGTAAAAAGCGAGCGAAGCAATTATTACCCATGATAGCGATTCACTATATTCAAAGGCTCAGCAAACGGAGAACCATTTCATGTCTACGTCAGTGGAAATTATCTGCATAGGTACAGAACTTCTGATAGGCAAGACTTTAAACACAAATGTTCATTGGCTTGCAAAGAGAATCACCACGTTAGGGTTGAATGTACGCCGCATAACCACCACTGCCGACGACATAGACGAAATATCCGCCGCATTAAGAGAAGCCCTGCAACGCAAACCCCACTTCATTATAACGACTGGAGGTCTTGGGCCAACTTTCGACGACAAAACATTAGAAGGCATTGCAAAAGGTTTGAGTCGTAAAACCAAAATAAATGATGATGCCTTGAAAATGATTGAGAAGACGTATAGTAAATATCTTGAGGAAAGACTGATAGATAAGGTTGAATTGACGCCTCCCCGTGTCAAAATGGCAAAACTTCCGGAAGGAGCCAACCCACTACCCAATCCAGTTGGAACAGCCCCAGCTGTCCTAATAGAGCATGAAGACACAACTATCATTGCTCTCCCTGGAGTGCCTTCTGAAATGGAGGCTATTTTTGATGAATCTGTTGCCACACTTCTGAAAAAAGCCGCTAGAGATGCAACATTTTTTGAAGCAAGCATACATGTCATAGGAGTTATGGAATCAAATATCGCTCCACTAATCGATCATGTTATGCACGATAATCCATACGTTTACATAAAGTCCCATCCAGAACGGGAAGGAGAGAAAAAACCACGCTTAGAACTTCACCTAACTACAACAGCCAAAGATTTAAAACTGGCAAAGGACCGTGTCGGTAAAGCGCTTATCGAAATCTCGGAACTTGTTCAGCAGAAAGGTGGAAAAACAAAGTCTTCAAGAGAAGTGGAGGAGTCTTAACTTATGTTCATTGTCTTCATCGTTGGCACAGCAGGCTCAGGAAAATCACTTCTCACAGCTTCCTTTAGTGAATGGCTAAAAATGGCAAAGCAAAAAGTAATTGCCGTAAATTTAGATCCTGGAGTCGTAACCTTGCCCTACTCTCCCGACATAGATGTCCGAGACTACATAAACATTGGAGAACTTATGGAAAAACATGGACTGGGACCAAACGGTGCCTTGATAATGGCTGCAGACCTAATTGCAGAAGAAACAGATACTATTGCAGAAGAGATTGAGAATGAGAATCCCGACATGGTTATTGTAGATACTCCTGGTCAAATGGAACTTTTTGCTTTTAGGGCAAGCGGACAGTACATTGTAAGTGAGTTAACCAAAGACCCAAAAGCTCTAGTCTACTTGTTTGATTCGGTCTTTTCTTCAAACCCTCTCAACTATGTTTCAAACTTATTTCTGTCAGCTGCTCTCTATAGTCGCCTTTTCGTTCCACAAACCTATGTCCTATCGAAATGTGACCTCTTGCCTTCAGACAAGTTGAACCTAATCGTTGACTGGTCCGCTAATCCGAAGGCATTGGAAACTGCAATTGAAGAAAATCTAAGTGGAACAAAACTTTTGCTTAGCCGCGACACAATGCATGTCATATATCGACTTGGATTAAAATTTCTTCTAACTCCTGTCTCATCAATAACATATGAAGGGTTCATAAATCTAAACGCTATCTTAGAACGCATATTTTCCATTGGGGAAAAATTCACCTATTAAATAGGCAAAACAAGCAAATAATAACATAAACTTAAAGAACCCCAAATTATGTTCTCATGTAACGGAAAAACAGGGGTCCGTAGCTCAGTAAGGACAGTGCCAAAGCGTCCAAAGCATCGGGCTTTTAAACACGAAGAAACCCGAGGGTCCCGGGTTCAATTCCCGGCGGACCCGCCATCTTAAGAGCGAATTTGTATCGCCGCTTCTTGGCGTATGATGTCTTTGAAAGCTTTGTTTAGAATCTCGAGTTGGTTGTTTTCGGAACCTATTATGGTTCTGTGTGGTTCGGTTAAGGCTTGCTTGGTTAGGATTTCTTCGGGGTTCATTCCCCAAAGCGCGTATGATTTCCTTGAGGGCATCGATCTTGCTGACCCGAGTTTTCGGTTTTATTGATAGCCCAGAAGCTATGTAGATGCCTGGTAGGAATTCGACCCCTTTCATTTTGATATCATGATATGTACTAATTGTGTGACCTATCATGTACTTGATGTAATCTCGGTCTACGCTTAGGGCAGCCATCTGTGTACGGAAGAATTTACGAATGCTATGGTTCGCAGGTCGTATCGGGGTTTAAAGGGCTTTGACTGAACCAAACATGCCTTAACATACAGGTAGTGGACGAGCTTATGTATTGCCGTTGGCGTGCGAAGTATTAGGCTATCTCAGCGTCACATCGAGCGTTATGATGGGATCTCCGACCCACTGTGCGTGATAGTAGTGGCCGCCGAAGACGAGGACTAGAGTGACAGTTGGTTTGCCGCCTGCATAGGGACAAGACTCCTCTAGTCTGATCGCTGATGGTCCAGCTCCACTGATGGGGTTTCCGTTGAAGGTGCCAGTGAAGCTGAGCCCAGAAATGAAAATGTCGCCATTTCCAAAGAGCCGTGTGTTGATCAAGTCGATAGGAGGACCGAGTGTCACCTTTATGGTGTTCTCTCCCCAAGTTATCGTGGCACCACCGAGTATCTTGTATCCGGGCAGAAGTCTATACCAAGTTGCCCATGAAGGCTTCTCGATCTCAGATACCCCCACCAACCTCAAACTTCCCTCAATTGCGAAAGGATAACCACTCCCGTAAAGATCACGCATGATACCAGCACCCCGAAGAATGCATCGAAAAGTTACTCTACTGTATTCTTGAGCTAAGATGGTCGTGGTCGAAAGCATTAAGGCAAGGAATGCCGAAAGGACGATGACTGTGCATCGACTTTTCAAGTTTATCACCATCAGTTATCGCCACATGGACTCAATTAAAATAAAAGTGATGACGGGGATATACGCCTTTCTGTAACAATCCTCTATTTTACTTAACATGCGTTAACTTCATGAAAGTTTACGGGCGAACCACAAAAAAGAAGCCGGAAAACAGAATAAAGAGGGGAGGAGGGGAGATAAGCGAAACACTTTCGGCAAAATTAGTATAAATTATACTCCAGAGTTTGGCAGCTCGGGAGAGATTCGAACTTCCATTTGCGATCCGCATGCAAACAGAAAAAGGGGGAATCTAACGGGTCAAATCCACTCCACGGGGCTTAATTCCCAGCGGACCTGCCATCAACTGATGTTTTGACTATGTTCTAGTGTGAAATTTTCGATGAGTGGGGTGCGAGGTTCTAATCCTTCGACGTACTGCAAGAGGAAGGAGAAGAATTAGAAATATTCTTGAACCCGCCCCCAAAAGGTTCAGTGCGTATGCATATAAAAAAAGTTTGTGTAACAATTTTACATGTTTATAAGTGGTTTTTTATTTGAGGTTCATTGCAAGAACGTACAACTCTGCACTTTTTGGTCTACTGGCTTTTGGCTTAACCGATTTAACAAAAGTGAAATATTGCTTAAGTTTCTTTACAAAAGCTTCAGTCATCTCACCCTGAAAAATTTTGACAAAGAAATTTCCGTTGGGCTTAAGAATGGATACAGCAATTTCTAAAGATCGTCTTGCAAGATCGATTTGACGCGCATTGTCAACTTCCCAGATTCCAGATATGTTAGGCGAGACATCTGAAATCACTACATCTGCTTGTCTGGGCAGATGATCCTTGATTTGCTCAATTATTTGAGAATCCATTATGTCGCCGAGAATTGTTTGAAAATTTTGTGTTTCAAAAGGCTGGATTGGATTTATATCAATTCCTAACACGAAACCTTTATTCCCAACTGTTTTTTGAGCAACCTGGGTCCAACCTCCTGGAGCTGCACCTAAATCAACTACAACGTCGCCAAGTTTGATAAATTGATATTTCTGTATTACCTGAAGAAGTTTGTAAGATGCTCTACTACGGTACTTTTCTTCCTTAGCTTTTCGGTAGTAGTATTCTCTCTTGTGCGCTTTAATCCATGCCTTTGGCAAAATCAGCTATCACCAGAAGGATTTACATCACTATGTATAAGGCACAAGATCCATTCAGTCAACCTTTCGCAGTCAGTGGGTGAGGGAGTACCCCACGATCCGCATCGCGAGTCTTCTGGACACATTAGGCATGGACAATCAATAATAGATCTAATCGATGCTGGTTTACGTTTAGGATAAAGTCGGTAGGTCCAACGTCCGTCAAATAGTTCACGTTCTCGACGAACTAGACCCTTATTCTCGAGTTTCAGTGCTATTCTTGAGCCTTCTCTGCTGCTGGCACCAAGTTGCCGCCACAGATCAGATTGAAGCACACCATTGTTTCCAGTGTTTATGATGAACTGAAGCGCTTTATGTTCCATATCGTCGCGTCTAGGCATATCTACCTGTTCCTTAAATCCTCATAATAATATATAGGCGTTTACTGCATAAAAATATGATGCCGCAAATCGAAGAGTCATTTCATATATGATGCAAAAAATGCGTGTGGAAGAGAGAAAATTGGATAACAACAATTCGATGATGACCTATTGTTTAGGCATCGAATCCACAGCAGATGACTTCAGTGTTGGAATTCTCTCTTTCGATGGAAAAGTCCTTGCTAATGTGATTAGTGCATTTATGCCAGCCGAAGGTGGTATTCACCCAAGAGAAGCTGCTAGACATCATTCAGAACTCGCTGGTAAAGTGCTGAAAGAAGCGTTTCAAAAAGCTAGAATAAAACCCCCAGACATTAGTATCGTGTCTTTTTCTCAAGGACCTGGTTTAGGACCATGTCTTCGTACAGGTGCAACTGTTGCTCGCGCCTTAGCTTCTTATTTGAACGTCCCTTTAATTGGCGTGAACCATTGCATAGCACACATTGAAATAGGTAGATTGGTGGCAAAAGCGAAAGACCCTGTTACCTTATACGTTTCTGGGGGAAACACAATAGTTTCTGCTTATGAAGCTGAGAGATACCGTGTTTTTGGGGAAACATTGGACATAGCAATCGGAAATTGTCTTGATGTTTTTGCTAGAGAAGCAGGTTTCCGGCAGAGTGAAGGAAGACCCTTCGGCGCCATCGTTGAAGAATTAGCAAAAAAGGGTAAAAATCTTCTGCCTTTGCCATATACTGTAAAGGGCATGGACTTGTCCTTCAGTGGGCTTCTTACAGCGATAGTTAATATGCTTCATGAAAAGAAACATCCTTTAGAAGATATCTGCTACAGTTTACAGGAAGTTGCTTTTTCCATGTTAACAGAGGTAACAGAAAGAGCGCTAGCTCATACAGAAAAGCCTGAGGTCCTATTAACCGGAGGAGTCGCAGCCAACAAGAGGCTGCAATCTATGCTTAGTGTTATAGCTGAAGAGCACAATGCCAGGTTTTGCGTAGTCCCAAAAGAATTTGCATTAGACAATGGTGCCATGATAGCTTGGACTGGAATTCTTGCTTATCAGCATAAAATGATAGTTCCCATCGAGAAGAGTTTTGTCAAGTTAAAGTGGCGACTTGACGAAGCTCCCGCGCCATGGGTTGAGGAATGAGCCTTGCTTATCAAAAAAGGTGCTGAAGCAAGCCTATTTTTGGAAGATTGGCATGGTCAAAAAGTAATACTGAAACGAAGATTGCCTAAAGAATATAGGTTAGAAAAGTTGGATGATGAAATTAGGTTCCAAAGAACTGCACATGAGCCACAGATTATTCATAAGGCTAAAGAGGCTGGAGTTTCAACGCCTACCATTTTCATGGTAAACATGGCTGATGCAACAATAATAATGGAGTTCGTGGAGGGCGAACAGGTTAAGCAGATTCTTAACAACTTTGCTGAAGAGCGAAGACTTCAGTTGTGTCGTCATATTGGTAACTTGATTGGTCGTCTTCATAGTCAAGGAATTATTCATGGCGACCTTACCACATCGAATATGATTCTGACGCCGCGTGGAAGAGTTGTTTTCGTAGACTTTGGCTTAAGCGAAATCTCCAGAGAATTGGAGGTCAGAGGTGTTGATTTGCATCTTATGAAGAGAGCGTTTCAGAGTACGCATTATAAGTATGCGAAGGAGTGTTTTGAGGCGGCTATGGAAGGATACGCTGAAGTTGTAGGAGACTCGGTGGCAAAGGATGTCCTCGATAAGGTTCGAGAGATAGAAAAAAGAGGGCGCTATGTTTCAGAAAGATGACCCTTATTAGCTCCATGTCTCATAAATGAATCTCACGCCATGAATGTCCCCATATCCTAAACTTCGTTTCTTGGTCTCACCTCTGGCACCATACCCGTACATGGCAAGTTCTTGTGCCGCTCTACTATACAGGTCGCCTAAACTTAATGTGTGACCCGCTTCATGTGTCCCAATGTTCTGGACATCATAGGCGTTTATTGTTGTGCCGCCTTCACCGTCTGGGTCAATTCCCCATGGATAAAGAGTGTTGAAAACTATTCCAAACTCAACTATGGCTCCTGAATAACTATAGTACCATGTATAGCATACTGCCAGAGCCCTCTGACCCAGCCTTCCCCAAGACACAACATTTCTTCCATCATATCTGTTCCCATAAAGTCTAGTCTGCTGCACATTGTCATCGAATAGTTCAACGCTCATTTCTAGAGTGTCAGCAGCGTTGTCCCATGCTTCAAATGAAGCCTTAACTGCAACAATTACATCAGATGCTCTCAGTCTGCTGCCGCTTGGATTAACATAATATCTCACTGGAAGATTTAGCAGGTATCTGCCAGTATAGTCGAATATGTCGTATCGGTCTGTATATGGGTTTTCACCAGTTCCTATTAGAAGTGTAAACGTTGCCATTTCTATACTAGTCTCGTGGATAGAAGCAGATGCTAATTGAACTGCAAAAGATAAGGTTAAGATTAGAGTGAGCCAAAATGCCGTTGTCTTCTTCATAACTGTATCTGCCCTCCTTATTTATAGTTAGTAGGCGAAATATA
>Ga0315314_1000915_pt1 | contig 28675 bp, 29 predicted proteins | sample TDP9_MG_FD_203631 | JGI IMG/M metagenome (GOLD analysis project Ga0315314, IMG submission 203631) | Freshwater sediment microbial communities from Lake Towuti, South Sulawesi, Indonesia - TDP9 | ecosystem: Environmental > Aquatic > Freshwater > Lake > Sediment | place: Indonesia: South Sulawesi... | reverse complement strand
TTTGGGTATTGAAGTCTTATCTGGACAGGCCAGACCATGCGAAAGAAATTGCTATTGATAGAAAGGCAGGTTAAGATGACTTATAGAGCTGCCACCAACCTTCAACTACGGCTGGGACACTTTCGGTAATAGGCCGGCTGAATTCATACTGGCTGACCATCTTCAAAACTATAGATGTCTTCGTTTTCATCATCCCAAAAGTTAAGCACGCCGCTCGATCGTGTACATTCGTATGGTACAAGCTCTTGTTCTGATGAGCTAAAAATAGTATCTTCATCTACAGAGTAATCAGAACAAATCAATACATATGGTTCATCAAGAATGATTTCTCTTGCATAAAAATTTTGTCCTTCTACATTTATATTACATGCGGAAATTGACGGCTGTAACCATGATTTTGTAATTATAGACATTTTACTCCTCCATTTCTGGTTTCAGTAAGAAATCACATACTTCTTTTATAGCATATCCTTCTACAGAAGTCAAGCGGGGTCCAGGATCAAACTTTTCAGTTGCTTGTAATAATCTGGGTTGTGGCCAAACAAACTGTGTTTCTATGAACATTTCTTGAATTGCTTCAAAAAACGATTCTATTTTAATCTCAATATGAACAGGGTCAGGTTCTTTAGTAGCTGGTATAACTAATCTTAAACCACCTCCTAATATAGGTCTTCCGCCTAAATACTTGAAATCCTCTTCTTTTTGCCCAAGCCGAGTTTCCCATAGATATTTAAAAGCATGTTCAGTACAGCTATATAGATGACGAATTGTAGCATCACAACGAACTATCTGGCAGGGCATATTCTTTACCCACGTTTGATGATAAGCATCATAAATTGCGTCTGCCTCCTCAATAAACAGATCAAGATTATAAACCGGTCTTACTGAATTTACGAGAACATTCGATACATCTGGCCCCACAGAAGCTATTCTTATTCTTAAATGAGATTCTTCTTTTCTTGCCAATTCCAAGAAGGTTTTATTAATATTTCTAGTAAGATTCTCTATTTTGTTTTCCAATAGAGCCTTTTCAAAATCCAATATTTTTTTGGAATCTGGGGTCCATGCTTTTGTGACAACATAATTTATGCCGAAATGATGGCTTCTTCTACTGTCTCTATTAAAACCATTCATTTTATGCTATTTTAACCTCTAACTAAAACTCCCGCCCCTTCGTGAATATCTATACACAATATACTACGTATTTCGGCTAATTGTTGGTTTTTGCTTGCCTAAAATTACGTGTATAGGTACCAATTAGCCATTTTTATACCAAAAAATCACTAAAAAAACAATTTTTGTCGAGCTTATCCTCCCCATATGCACCATTTGCCAGCCCTAAAATCAAGCTTTCAATATATGGGGGCTCAGGATAGAAATGAGCATCCAATAACAAGAGTCGATTCACGCCTTCATTTGGGTAACAATTTGACGGGTTTGGGGTGATTGGTTTTGATGGGCCTGTTTGAAGGCAGAAACGTAAGATTCATTCTGCTTTTTGAAAAGCTCGTTGCCGGCAATAATCTCCTGCAGGGCCTTGGATTTTGTCCTGGCTTGTCTTAAGAATCCAACAGCTCTTGTTCCATAAACTCCACCAAGCAAAGCACAAATACCAATACCCAGCTCCAGCATAGAATCTGCTACTTCCCATGCATCAGGCCGCTCAGCTCCCTGCTGCAAAGCAATATGGGCAAGTTGCCAGTTCGATTCACTAAAGACATCTTCGGCGGTCTCAACCTGCGGCAATTCTTTGGGTAAACCATAATAGGAGCTGAACGCTCGGGACTGCACTTCACTTAGCTGGGTCAATGCCTGCAGCTTTTCAGAAGCGTTCTCTATTTTTGCAGTATCAGCGGCAATCGTTGTGGTGCGGTTATGCAGCCAGGCGTTCTGTTTTTGTTCCTCTGATGGCGCAAAACGCAGACTCTCGCAACCGACAAACAAAAGGCATAAAAAGATAATTGTAATTAAAATCTTTTTCATAATGTCCCTACTTTCCCATCATTATATCAAAAAGTTTCGTCTTCTTTTGTCAGATGCTTTTCAATCGCCTGTAGGCGGTATTCGTATGAAATGCTCTTGCTCCAGAGTGATTCGAGCTTTTGTTCAAAATTCTTTTGGCATTGTAATAACATATTCACATCACGTTGTAATATATCAAGCTGTCTTTGCAAATTTATCCAACTGCCTACAATCAAAGAAGCCAAAAGGAGCAACTGAACCAGCACAGAAACATTTATCTGCCGATTAAACTGCCACGATTTGGAATTTACCTCAGCCATCAATTGCCTCGTTTATCGATGAGCATCAGCATTGATTTACGGTTCAACGTAGAATACGTTTTTGTCGCCTACTCTGGACATTACCGCATAAGTCCCTGCCGACAGCGTTCCCTGTTGCTGAAACGATTCAGCCAAATTAACCGCCAGAGTCTGCCCGCCTATTTCAACAGGTATTGAGCCGGCATCCCCTATTACTACTGCGATGACGTTATAGAAATTGTATGACGAATTACTTTTGACCTTAACGACCCATGCAGCCGTTCTGGCACCGGGTGAAGTGACGACGGACACTTCCTGTATCTGTTCAGATTCTTTCCGAGCAAGTCTTTCCAATATCTGTTGACCATTTACAATATTCACTCCGTTGCCCATAATTCTCAGCCCCTTTGTCGAACGATTTTCAAATTCGTACACTGCTTTGCAAAATCCATCCGCACTCGCTCTATCCAGATTCTGCCTCGATTATCGCTCCTGCAGGCCAACAAGTCTCTGCTTTCGGGACTTGCGCTTACTCTGTCACCGACTTTGTAATCAAACACAAGATTCGGTGTCTGTATATCAATGGTCTCGATGGTCTCGGGTGAAACCATTGCCCGGTGCCGGACAAACTCGTACAAAGCATCGGTATCATCGACCTCATCAGGGCAGCCGAGCGCATCATCGGTTGAATTTGCAAAGATACTTTGGCTGGTAACCTTGCGATATTTGAACTGGCGTGGTAATGTAATAATGTGCTCAACTACGGGAACCGTCGAATTGACAGGCCCATCGGAAACTGTACAAGTTAATCTCTCGTCGCTGACTACCGAGGCGGTTATTCTGAATTTCAACACTTCTTTCAGTGCCGCTACCCATGTATCAACATCAAGCTGGTCGCTACTGAGCCACAATCCGCACTCTTCGAGCAGGATATTAAAAGCATGAAGGTACTGCCACCAGTGCAAGCCATTATCGAACGATACCTGCAGAAAATAACCTAATGACTTTCCCTGTTTGTCTGTTGTCAAAGTAGGCTGAAAGCGCCTGCGGCGACGAGCATAATTACTGCTGCTAAAAATTTTGGAAAAGTCAAACGCATCACCCCGATTGTATGGAGCACCACTGTAATCTCCCGCTTCGTTAAGGCACCATTTGCGATATACATCTTTTACCTGATAAAAATCAGGATTTGTCGAAGGCGAGAACTTGTCATAGTTGATGTCCTCAAGGCTGTTATCCCAGGCTTTTACCAAATCGAAGGTCGCCTCTACAATTTTGAAATCGCCCTGTCCTATGTATTTGCGTGTTATTGGCCAAAAATTCTTCCTGCTGTGCAAACCTGCGATGTTTGTCTTTGAGATACTAAACTGCTCACCGGCTTGCTGGCAATTCAACTCAACGACTCTACCTGTGCCGGCCTTATAAAACACAATTGCCTGGTCAGGCCCTGTTGGCACAGGTCGAGGAACGAATTTGAATCTCAGACCTATCCTCTCACAGCATCGGTGCAGGGCATCTATCAGATTTAATCCCGTGACATCAAGGTCACGGACCACCTGGTCCTCGGTCAACATCCTCAGTTGACATATGTTCGGCGTTTGTAATTGGCCGGCCATCAAATATTCACAAAGCAGATAATCAATTACTTCTGCATAGCTCCAGAGTTTGCCCTGCGATGGCTCGGCACAAAAGCTCGTATAGCTCTTGCCATTAACTTTTATTGGTTCTGGATTGGCATTGGCTTTACCATCGGGATTAAACGTTGTATCAAGGCCAGCCAAAAATACACTGGAATTGCCTGCCTCCGCCAGATGCTGGCCATAGACTGTAATCCGTTTCAAATTTGCACTGAAATCCCTCGCTACTAATTCGACCTTCTCACTGTCGGGCGCTAACTTTGTATCGATGCTTTCTATCTGACCGCAAAAAATTGGGAAACTAAAAGCTGCTGCACCCGGCGGAACACCATTAAAATATTGCCGGACGCAAACAGTCTTTCCCATAGCAAATAAGGTCTCGATCTCTTCAGCAGCCGTCAAGCCCGAATCTCCGTACGCAGCAGGATTATAAGCCAATTTGGCCCAGCTAAATTCTGGCCAGCCACTGCGTATAATCTCTATCGGCTCCAGCTCCGGACACAATGTTCCATCAACCAAAACTGAAATAGAAGCTGCCGGAATTGCCAGTCGTGTTTGTTCTGATTGAAAAAAGTCGATTCTGTTAGACATTAAAACACCTGTAAAACAATCTTTCATTCTGAGCGGAGCGAATAACCTCTTGCTTTCAGGTAAGTAGGAGACTCTTCGCTGCGCTCAGGGTGACATTGGTATTATTTTGTTAAACAGCTTCAGCACTTAAAATATCAATCGCGTTGGGACTTGTGGTGTCGAACTGGATTCTCAGCCGCGCTAAAGAACTATTCTCAATACCGCCGGCATCCTTGGCCCTTATTGCAAACAAATATTTACCTGCCTCCAGTGTACTACTTTGGTAGCTGTAAAACTTCCGTCCCTGATACTCAATTGTGGCAAGAGGGTTTTCATAGTCGATTTGCCCCGTTCGACCATCATAATAAACATTAAAGCACATTGGCTGCGACTTTTGTTCGAGGGGGCAATAGTACCAAACAAGCCGTATCTTGTTACCATCTATGAGTTCGGCTCCTGAATCGAAAACTTTGTTTGGTTGCGGTTCCGCCAGATCACCGTTTGATTCTATTGAAACCTTCACCGAAGCAGCTAAGGTACATTCCTGATAGCCACAATTGTTAAATCGACGAACAACATAAAAGTATGTAGAACCGCTGTTGTGTGAAATATAGCTTGGTGGTGAGACTTCGCAAGCATCCTGCTCCGCAACAGCCAATATATTCACAAAATCTATTTCATCCATATCAGAGCCGCGGTAGAGTACAGAGCAGCCGGCAACACGCACCCAGAACCAACCCAAACTCAAGGTCGTACCAAGCTTATAAGCATTAGCAGTCATTCCATTAAAGAGCGCTTCTCTTAACCAATTCCTTTCAATGTTTAGTAAGCTGCGAATCAAATTTAGTAATGCCGTGACATCAGAAGTACCTGCTACATTTCCACCAACTTTTCGTGTTGCTCTTGTTGTTGCGCTTAGGAATGATAAAGCAGCAGAGGTGCCAATAAGCTCGACGATTTGGCCGCCTATCAACTTGGGTATCCAAGCTCTTTCAAACATACAAAACGGCTCTCGATAGAGCTGAGCTATTTCAGAAGCAGATAAGACACGATTGAAAATCATCACATTATCCATCGCTCCATTCAAATCCTGCGCAGCGGTAGGATTAGGAGCACCAAATCGCAGAAGTGTTGCTGTGTTTTGAATACCGTTCCAAGCCTTTGTATTTGATACTTTTAGAACGCCATCTATATATATTGAAAGTTTTCCTGTGGTTGGATTAACAACAGCTGCAATATGGTGCCACTTCGTATCGGGAATAGAACTGCTTGGGGTAGCAATCCAATGTTGTGTCGTACCATCATAAGTTAAAACAGAAATTGTATCAGTATTACCAGCTCCTGCATCAGCAGTTGCACCTACAACATCATCAAAAAATATCAATAATGGTCGATTTGAGGTATGCTGTCCTTTGGTAATAAAATCGTGGTCTTCGGCGATATTATTTACTTTGCCCCAAAAGGAAAAAGTAACATTTGCTAATTCAATAGCACTTATATCAGCCGTATCGACATAATCACCGCTCCCATCAAAACTCAAAGCTGAACCAAATTTGCCAGGAGTCCATAAAGCATTAGTAATAGTTCCTGTATTTCCATTTCCGCTCAAGTCAAAAACTCTTACACCTGAGCCTTCGTTGAACAGCCAGAAACCGACAAGGCCTCTACTGAGAGGATGGCTTCTATTTAAGCAAATTCCTCTTGTGGGTTTAATTTGTGGCATCTACTATTGTTTGCCCCTAATGCTTGTATTTGAAATTGTAACTGGAGTTATATTAGGTGCACGGGTGCCATTTCCAATCCTCTTCTGTTTTATGAGGATATATAGTTCCACAGCTGGACATAGGCACGGACATCGTGGCTGTTTGTTGAACCAGTCTGTTGAATTCCGATTCTGAAGTGAGCCAGGTCCTTGATGATGAAACTCAACTGCTGCGGGTCAACTGATTTATCACCTTGCACCTCCCAAATCGGTGTATCATCATAGTTAGTGCCATCGAGAGAACCGTAAAGTTTGATTTTGACTTCGTCAGTGGGAGATGAATCGTAGTTGATTTCTACAATGACGTGAGCACCTTCGTACCCATTTGTTTCTAAATCTACATCCGAAGAGTACGACTCTGTAGTCCCCGATAAAGTTACATAACCATCGCCAGAGCCTACTATTTGACTTTGCGAAGCCCAATTCTTGCTTATGGTCGCCATTAGTTAACCTCCTTTCACCACAGCTTCATTTTGCAGAGCTCAACGGCTGGAACTTAATCTAACGACACATCTAAATCGCCCGCTGCAAATTTAGCCGTGTCACCACCGCCAATAGTCTTAAATGTACTTAATGCCCCATAGGCTAACATATTACCACTCGTTGCCGCGTCAAATAAGGCAAAGTGGGTTATCGTCCCCCAGCTACCGCTGGCCTCTGGAAAAGTAATATCATTGGCGTTATCGAGTGTCCCGCCAGATGCAGTGTTCCAGTCAGCACTAGAAGTTGAAACTCGCGCATAAGCATTGCCACTTGGCTCGGCTAATCCCGAACCATCATCGAGTGGTTCCACAGTTGATAGCCCCACATAAATCGTGACATCAGGGTAAGTTCCACCAGCTCCCAAAGTGGCGTTATACAATCCCTTGCCAAAAAGATGATCTAAAATCTCGTTTTCCCAATAATCTGCAAAACTACCCATTTTGTATCTCCCCAATATTTATAGTTTTTATCAACTCGACGTCCTTGTGATAGTCGCTTCAGCATCGATAGGGGTGTGAGTCAGAAGCACCGTTTGCCCATCATCATCGTAGTATTTGATTTCACCGGTCGATTTGTTTTGAACAGCCTTGTTGGCAAGCAGTTTGTCACTGGTTACTTCGCCTACCCCGGACCATACAATTTCTCCACCTCCCACAAGATTATCACTATCAGCAGGACTGGCGCCGGCCTGCAAGAATACTTGAATGGAATATCTACCTGAAGGGACGTTGACATCAAAGTTACCCACATATCTGTGGCCACCCTTATCTGTAAGGGATATATCGTAATCATCTGCGGTATGGTTGCCTGTCCCCCATACCTCAAAAACTTGTCCTCCAATATGCCAGACTTCTCCCACAGCGTTACGTACAATCGCATAAATAGTATTGCCGGAGGCATAATCTACATGTATTTCATTTGCCATCTTAGACTCCTGTACTTAACAAGTCTGCCATAGTTACTACGTTGAGATTTCCTGCATCTCGTTTTGCCGCCACATTGTCAATATGCGTTTTCCAATTGGCCAATGTATATAACGTTCCTTCATTTGCGGAATGCCATCCTGTAATCACAATTGTCCCTGCATCTATTACTTTATTGACTTGGGATTCCGCATCTGTTGTGTCATCAAATGAGTTGATCCATTGTATCGTTGGGTCAAAGAAGCCAACATCGTGGCAGGTTGTGGAAAGGCGCAAAAGGTCAAACCATCTTTCTCTATAAATGCTGTTAAATCCGTCCTCCCAGTTAGCAGTTCCTCCCGGAAGAGCGAATATCCTTGCCCCGTCCGAAAAGCCGTTAGTACACATCCAGTCCGTCGCTTTTGTAACCTCTTCTATAAATTCGGCGGTAGAAAGATTATCCGTCTTCAAGCATTTGTGACTCCAGCCATGGTTAGCTATCAAATGACCGGCGCTATGTATCTGATGAAGCTGTTCTAATGTTAAATAACCGCTCGTTCCAATTTTCGATGGGATGATAAAGAATGTACCTCTTATCCCCTTAGCACTCAAATAAGCTGCAAATTTATAATCGTCATCGAAGCCGTCATCCAGATTGATGGCACATTGGGGTTGAGCCAAATGAGGAATGAACATTATTTTATCCCAAGTTACCGCTGGCGTATCATCATTTCCTGCCGAATTAACCCGAACGCGAAGCTTCGTAACATGCTCCCAGCATAACGAGTAGGTCCCGGCGTCCATACCGTCCATTTTCGGTGCGATAATTCTCTCATACCAGCCTGGTCCGGTTATATACCCACTCTCGACAAGTAGCATCATCTGGTAATTTGAAAAAGTACTATCACCTACAATAAGATAAATTGCTGAAATTTTATCATAAGATGAAGAGCCACTACCTTCGTGCACATAGAATCGAACATATACAAGAGTATTAGCCAGATTGGTCTCGGTAATCGTCTTAGTGGTAAACGATGAGGTGCCTCCGCTTTGCTTTGTGCACTTCATCGCCTGTGGAGTTGCTGCCGCTGAGCATAAATAATTGTCGGTATCCGCAGCTTTAGTTACACGTATACCGGTATCCCATTGTGAGGTATCATCGAATGGCTCAATGAGCTTCGGAATAAAATGCCTTCTCGGATATACTCCTTTTGTTCCGATTGAAGCAGCACAGAAATCTTTGTTGACTTCTTTTAATCCGACAGAGCCGGCTGATGGCTTGGTTGTGGAAATAAGCATGTTTACGCCTCCTCGGTCCATGTCCCGTTCTTGGCAATCGTTGCCCAATCGCCGTTCGAGTCAGCTACAATGCTAAGGCATTCTCCTATTGCATTAGCTGATTTATATTTGCCTGCTGTCTGACCGCTGTCGTCTCGGATTGTCGCCGTACCTGGGTCAATACGCAACTCATAAGCGGCCTGGATTGCAAAGCTAAATATCGTTCCCGCAGGTGCCGAGGCCGGCAGTGTAAGTGTGATTGTTCCGGTGGCACCAAGGTTACTGTGAACACTGCCAGATTCTGCTGTCGTAAGTGTGTCATCGCTGGTATGTGCCTCGATTGTCTCTTTAATCCCACCGGCTCCGTATGGCACTACAAAATTATGACCCATTCGGCAATCAGTTAATGAGTCGATGTCCCCACCTGAAGTGCTTACTATCGCCAGCCGAATATGCGGCGTTGTTGTCATATCAGGAAAACTGCTGTATTCGTTGGTAACAAGAACACCTGACGAATTCAGATAGATATAAATATTCTGCTTATCATCCGCCAAAGTATTGCCCGATGAGCCGGCATAGCTTATCAGCTCCGTATCCAACCAGAACTTGCCTGCTTTTACGCCAATGTCCAGCTCTCCTTCATCATAAACTCGCAAGTCGTTTGCACGCCGTGTAGCTAACAACAGACGATACAACAATCTTCGGAACTCCAGATAGTAAGGTGCTGTGCCGGTTGCTATATATTCGATGCCGGTCTCGATGTCAGACTGTATGTTTAACAACTCGTTATCGGTTGGATAAACTTCAGCCATAGTATTCTCCTTGCTACTCTTTTATGAAACACTTAATACCAGTTGATTTGTCTGTTTATTAAATGAAGAAATGTTGACTTGCTCAGCGGGTCTTGCTGCCGGTATTACCGTGATTGGCTCAGTCTCGCTGGCACTGCTTTTATTGCCTATGCCGTCGGCAATCTTAACGCCGAATTTATAAATGCCGGCCTGTAGCGGTGGGCTTACCCATTTGATCATATCAGCATCAAGGCCAAACTGACCGTGCCCGAAACTGCCCTTCCCAAATCCAACCGCTGCTGCCGAATCATAACCGAAGTCACAAACACCGAACCTGCTCATCCCAAAACCGGCTTTATCCTGCCAGGCAGACCAGACCCTTATCGGCGAATCAGTCAGCGGCTGGCTGTAATCAATTTCACCTGTCCCATTGTCAAAATAGATTTCAGCAGTTGCATCACTCGGCAGGTTCTGGCTTCGCAACAAACTTATTTTCACCCGGCCACTGGCTGCCAGCGGCTGGACAAGCTCATTACTGAAATCAGTATCTGCCAGTTCGACCTCAATGGCAAAGACCTCAATCCGAACCGCTGACTCCAAAGAGGTTGGTATTGGAACAATCATTTGCCTCTGTTGATTGTCAACCGTTGTCCCCCCGTATTGACCATTGACATAAACCTGATAGAACATACCGCTCAAGTTCGCCTTGGCAGACCACTTCACTAGTGCTGCTCGTGGGGTTTCGACACACTTGCCGTCTGCCCAAATACCAGCGGGCAATTCAAACGCTCTGACCTTTTCTATCCCAGTGCTGATAAGTCCCATTACTACTTTTTCCTTTGCTACACGATTAAACTAACTGCGTATAAACGATTTCATAGTCAACAACTATGCCATTGCCACCCGGCCGTTCCTTGCTTATTTCGAAGGAATCCATTCGAAGATTTTCAAATTTTTCACCATCGCTGGTTGCAAGCGTGTGGGTATTTCCATCCATATATGCCGATATGACATTCATCCTGGCATTCATCTGCTTTCGGCTTTGTGCCTGCAGTGTACCTCTTTGTCTTATTTTTCTGGCACGGCTACCCATATCAACACTAAGCACGCCATTAAGTCCAGCCACCGCTCTCTCTATCGAGTCTCGGCTAAAACTGTCCTGCTCAATCTCTAACTGATGTTCGTCAAACACATTTTGTCCATCTAAAGTAACACTCATCTGTCTTCTCTTTGCAAACTAATCCCGTACTAACCTTCCAGATGCCCCAACTTTGGTAACATCGGCCACCCCGTCAGAGCCAACATCGATGCTAAGCCGGCACCGTTCCCTCGCCTTGGAAAAAAGCTTCTGATAGTGCAGACTTTTCTTCCAGAAATTCTCGTCTTTGGCTTCACTGGCTAACATCGCATACACAGTTGAGATGACCGCAAAAACCGACGCCCTCTTCAATACGTTCGTATCCAGAACATCATCTGCATCTATGTCACTTGCAGGATTGCCCGGGCTGATACTGAAGTGTTCGGTCAACTGAAAGCCGACCTCATTTGTCTGTGGCCCGAATGTGCTGATGCGATAGAATATTTCAGTAGCCGCCGGCGGCGCCACGGCAGCCATCGCTGAATCCGACCTGATTACGGAAACACTAAGCTGCGTCGCCGAATCAACAGAAACTATCTCATACGCCCCATCCAATGTTCCATCCGCAGAACGCAAATACACAACGCCGCCAGCCGATACTTGTGCACTTACAAAATCTGCACCGTTCGCCGTGAACGTTATTCCGCTAAGTGTCCCCCCTGTTCCTGTCACAAGTACTTGCTGTGGCAGATGTAACTCCCCGAACAGTATTGGCTCATATTTCAAAATATCCGCATCGTTTGAGAAACTGACCATTTCATTTAGCTCCCTTCCAATCAAAAGGGCTGGTTAGGTGCCCAAAGAGTGTTTGCTTTTTGGGCACCTTTGCCCGGACGCATCAGGATGCGTCTGCTACACCCCCGCGATTTAGCTGGTACTTAAATCGCGAATGAGACCGTGTGCTGCTTCATTCCTGAGCTCCACAGTATATTCGCCAATTAGCTCGCCGCATTCATAGTCGCCGCCGCTTGCCAACGGCTTGAAATGAAAACTCCGCCCCGCTAACGGCAGCACATTAATACGGGACGAATCCAGCAACAGCACTGCATCCTGCGGCATCCATCGTGTGGTAACAATTCTGCAAACGCCGAAATCACTTTCGTAAATGCTAATCATATCGGTGAAGGTCGTATCGTTGGCTCCGTAGGTTCGGCTGCCAGCTGAAAAAGCATTTATCTTTCGCTTCTGAAAACCACCAACTACAATCAGGTCCACATTGCCATTGCTGCTCGCCCAAATCTGCCTGAGCACGTAATTAATCTTGTCCTCATCCAGACCGGTGCCTGTTGGAAAGCCGCTGTCGCCGGTATGGAAAACATTAGTTGACAGGTGCTGAATAATGCCCTTCATCGACCTTCTCACCGAACCGCTGCCTTCGGGATTGCCCGCTGGCTGGCCGCCGTTGACGACCGTATTTTCCAGGTCGCGAAGCAGCTCACGCAGCCGTTCCTGCTTCTGGTAATCCATCTCGTCAGCCAAACCCAACTGGCTCGCGGCCATATCCGTCCCGCTCACTTCCACCGTAGCGGTAAATATCTGCGTATAGTTGCCGCACCTGCTATCATGTGTTACCTTTCTGTCAAGTGCGATTAAAGGCTACAAGGCCCGTTTTTTCGCCTTATCCAAAGCGGTTAAAGAGCCTTGGCGAACATCTAAAAAAGAAGAGGGTGGACTTGAAGATGCAACAAAAAGAGGTCGCGGAAATGCTCCAGATCAGTCCTTGTGCACTCCGGAGATGGGAGACTAACAGAGCAAGGCCAGCCGTCCGTAATATCCCCAAGATAATCCGATTCTTAGGCTACAACCCTCACAGGGCCACAGACCGTACTCCGGCTGAGCAGATAATATTCAAACGCGGGCTTAGTGGTCTGAGCCAAAGAAAACTGGCTTATTATCTGGGGATAAGTCGGGCGACAGTTAGCCGCTGGGAACAGGGCCTGCGTAGACCAGACAAAGAGCTAATGAAAAGGCTTGAAGGATTACTGCTTGATTCAAACCTGCCCAATTCCGCCGATTGAGCAGATATATCCTTTTAGGAAGACACTGTGGCCCTGCACTCCTATTTATCTTCATCCTTTTTTTTGCGTCTCAAAGAGTTAGCAAGTGTTTCGCCAATCTTCTGGAGTTTGCTTTTTTGTTTTTCTTCGGTTACCGGTGTGCGGATGCCCTTTACCCTCCGGCCCGCTACCCGTGTTTCTGTACTGGCGGCTTTTGCTGCTTGCTCTTTCAGATAAGAAGTTAATTCTTCCGGCAAAAGGAACAGCACTCTCTGTCGGTTGGTCTTTTTGACTTTTTTTAGAGCCAGCTTTTTTACCTTATTTAAAACTTTATTCTTATGCGAACACAAAATCACTTCATCGTAGCCAGCAGCCAGACATTTTTCGATATTATCAAACTCATGGGCGTCAGGGCAGGTTACGCAAATCTCGCAGGCAATCCTGCTTTCACCAATCTGTAGGCCTACGTCTACACTTCCGCCGCCCGGAATTGGCTCTTCGATTATTGCCCAGTAACCATATTCTTGGGCCTTACTCCTGATCTTATCTTGGAGGCCGGTGTGCTCAGGCCCACCTTTTCCTTCAACCGGAAGCTCCCTTACCTCGGGCTTCAGTCTCCTGTAGGAAAGGGGCTGTTCTTGGATTATATCCTGTTTTACCTGTTCTTTTATTTCTTCAAAGGAAAGTCTAACGGCCTCTGGAACCGGTTTTTTCTCTCTTGTTGCCGTTTTGGCTTTCGCCATCTCCGCCCCGATCTGCTCCCTGCGACGAGCGTATTTTTGACGGCTAAGGTTAATTATCTCTTCTCGACGTTTGCGGATAAGCTCTGGGCTTATATCAGGCGGAACCGCAGTCTTGAGGTTAAAGTCATACTCGGCCCGCTCGACTCGGGCTATCGCCTCGCCCACACCAAGGTTTTGTAAGTCCTTAGCGTCAAAAGTATAAAAGCCATCCTCTAATTTCTTAGCATCGAAATCCCCTAAACGAAAGCAAATGCGCGTGCACGGGTTGGAGATTACCGAATTAGCCAGTTCCGTATCCCGCGACCACAGCTGACGAAGTTCCTGATGGGCCAGAACAAGGCCGAAATTATACTTTCTGGCCCCGGAAAGGATTTCTGTCATCGATTCAGTAACGAAATTCTGGAATTCGTCAATGTAGAGATAAAAGTTTTCTCTTTCGCCTACACTCTTAGCCTGCCGAGCCATTGCAGCCTGATGGAATTTAGACGCAATGATAGTTCCCAAAAGATAAGCATTTTCTACACCAATAAGGCCATGAGCAAGCTTGGCAAGAAATATCTTTCGGCCATCCAGAATGCTCTGGAAATTAAGGCCTTCCTTCTGAGCAACCATGAAACGAATGGGCTTGGGCCGCAAAAAGGTATCAAGACGCGTTAGAATAGGGGCTTGTAGCCTGCCCCGTAACTGTGGAAATACTTTTTGCCAGTAATAGATAACATCTTGGTCTTCGACTGTTTCCAAAAAGCTTCTGCGATAGTCTTTTTCCACTAAGAAGCTCCTTAGATCCATCAAAGTCCCACCTCGCTCACTTTCTAAGAAGGCAAGTATGGCATTGCCGAAGATAGAGTTCATCTGGTCGCCCCAGCTGGTTGAGAGTCGCCGAAAGACATCCACCAGGTCTGAGGATAAAACGGTCTTATCCTGTTCCGAGTAAGCCGAGAGGATATTAAGACCAACCGGATAGTCGGAATCCGAAGGATCAAGTAAAACTACATCATCAAATCTTTCTTCCGGGATGTATCCTAAAATCCTATCAATTAAATCACCGTGAGGATCAAGTACACCGACTCCCAGGCCATTTTCTATGTCTTGAATAATCAGCTTAAGAAGTAGTGTGGATTTTCCAGTACCGGTCGCCCCGATGATGTGCATGTGCCTGAGCCTCTGCTCGGGACTTAAGCTGACTAACGTTGTCTGACCTTGGTGGATGTTCTCTCCGAGAACGAATTTGCCGCCGGAGGCAATCGCTGGGGCTGCCTTGGTCTTTTTCAGCTCCCGTCGCAGCTTTGCCGCTCGCACTGAAACCGACGGCGGGTGAATAAGGCAAACGAGCTCTTCGCTGTTTAAAAGCATGCCGCTGCGGCGGCTCTGACGATAGTATACATCCTCCGAGTGGAGAGAGTCGTCATAACCTTCATTGGAAAGAGGAATAAGTTCATTGCTTTGAGGATTGGCTACCTGAGTTAGCCCGCCGGCAAGGCCCCTTGCAATCTCCCAAGCCCGGGAAGCTGACCGACTTTGACCAACAACTCTAATAACTACTGCGAACAGAGGCCTTTCAACCTTTTCTCTGGCCAGATGTACCATCTCAGGGCTGTCAGCAAAAAAACTTCTGCCCTGCCAGTCAGTTACTGAGCGCAGGATACTTTCGGCCCAGGACTGACGGGCGGTCTGAAAAAGGACTTGAAAAATGCCCATCTCTTCTTCCTTTAAATTCTCTAATGCTCCGACAATCCCGGTCAAGGGATCTGGTTCAAAGTTTTTAAATGTCCGGAGCGGCCTCATAAACTCCTGGGAAAGACCGAAGTCGACAACTACAGAATGTTTGTCATTATCGAATAAATTCTCTAAGGTTTGACCCTCCTTGTAAAAGACCGCATCAGGGAAATAGGCTTGAAGCTGCTGCCGGACTTGCTCGCAGTCAGACTCGCGGCAGACTATCTGAACTAAGGTTGACTCTGATGACCCAACTGTCTCAAAACTAACAGGTAAAGAGCAAGAACTTAAAGCCAAGAGAAATTGTTCAGCATATTCAAGAGGTACCTTTTGTTTAGGTGACAAAGAGATGGTGGTCTGGTGCAAATCTGACATATCATCAAAGATCACAGGCTCTGGCTCGTCAACCATGTCCAGCGTATGGGGAACGAAAATCTGGTCGGTCTTACTCGAACCCGTCAAAAACCCATGCAACCTTTCCAGCAAAGAACTGAAGAAAGTCGGCCTGCGGCCATCATCAACTGCTGGCTGAAAAGGAACCTGATGATAGAAGAACGGTTCGTAGACCGGCTCCAATTCCACCACGTCAAGCCAGAATTGCCACCCTCGTCCTCTTTTTTCCCAGCGGTAGAAATCTCTGGTAAGTTGTTCGCTAAGCGTAGGGCTTAAAGCATTAAGTTCTGTTTCATTTTCAGCCATGATTATTTAAGCTTACGCTTGAACAGGTCACTTAATATGGGTTTTTTCTCTAGTTCTGACAAGACCTTTATGCCTTTGCCTTCAGTTACTTGGCCAATTACTTCCAGGACGGCGGAATGGACAGAATCCTGAAACATCAGCGCTGTATCTATACGATAATAGGTCTCGCGCAGAGAGATCCACCACAGGATTACAATGATTAACCCGATGAACAGAAGCAAGAAAATAAGAAGGACCCATATAAATATCAGGTATAACTTCCGCGGTCTCCCCAGCCACCAGGAAACAAAAAAACCTGTACCATACGGAGCCGCACAGATATCAAACACGTGCTCTTTGCCTCTCACCCGGAGGTATTCTCGCCTCGCTGAGAACATTCCGGCCTGCGGATAGAATATCCGAAAAATCTTCACATCTGGTATGCCACGTCGGTGGATCGCTTCTTCCAGCAGGCTATAAATTTTCTCAGGCGATTCCTGAAAACCTGCAAAAAGCTGATGCCAGTGAGAAAGTATTTGAGCAACTTGTTTGGCCATCTTTCGCTCCTCCATTATTAAGTTATATTAATGGCCAAATTGTATTCGCACGACCTAAGTACCGTCAAGAGAATTAAATCTATTTCTGCTGCTTTATCGCGTCTGCAACCAAAAAAATTCTCGCACTTTCCGAATTCCAATGTTAGAATGTGAGCAAATCATTTATGGAAACGGCTGGGGCAAGCTGCTCCCTGCAAGTTGCGTGTTATTAAGTTTAATGGGTTTAAAAAGTTATTGCTAAGCGGATCGGTGAAGAGCGGGGTACGCAAGCAATAATGAACGACAGGAGCGCTTTCCAAAAAGAAGGAAGATAAGAATGCCTCATCCTTTAAGTTCAATTAAACCCTTATTAGATTTGCTTGGAAAAGAGGTGAAAATCCTTCCAGCTACTGGGGGCGCGGTCGAAGAATTACAGCATCCTGACCAAGAAGAGATAGAAGACATCGTCATAAATAGAGATGTTGACACCGTGAGTGCTTTTGCTGAAGAGCCAGAACCTGATCCTCAAGATATTTATCGACAAACTCCCCTACTTCCGCGAGCGGAGAATCATTTTTTCCGTTTTTTTATCGATGGCAGTATTCGTACTTACTTTCTGGGCACAGGAATAGAAGGCAATAGGTCATTTCCCATAGAATTAGCCCAAATTGGCTCAGCAGTTCTCAAGCGGGAAGATGATGGGCAACTGACCGCGTTAGCGCAAAAACAACGAATCCTTCTGCTACTACCTAAACAAAACCAGGGCATTTCAGATACTCTATGGGATCGCATTCGAAGTATTGAAAAACCTGAATATCTTGAAATAGTTGATTTTACAATTCCAGATAAACTATCTGACGCAAAGAAAGACCCCAGAGATAAAGCCGGTGCAAAGGCTCGGTCTGAGATGCATAAATTAGAGATAGAACTAATCAAGTCCACAGACACTCTCCGTGGTGAAAATAACTGGTTAATATTGGATGGAGCGGTCAAATTTGTTGAAGAGGATATATGGAACTCTTGGGGGCGTATTCCGTTTCTTATAGGAGTTGCCAAATCTTTTCGCAAAGACCCCCTGTTCCAATTCGGGCGAAGAGTGTCTCAAAGGAAAGATATCACTAGCATTCTTGCAGGTCTTCCTCATTCCCATAGGACTGTTGCTTTTAGTGCCTATGAAGGCCAAGTTGCATTCTGGTATGTGAGACTAAGAGAACAGAAGGAGCTAGACTATCCTCTGATGGGGGTTGTGAAAGTAGAGCTACCTTGTCCAGATAAGAAACCTGTTTCCTCGGAACTTGCTAACCTTATTTCTTCTGCTCTTGTTGCTGAGAGAAACGTAACCCCATATGGTTTGGATCGAAGATGGCATTGTTCGCTATATCCCATCTATATTGCAGAACAAGTAATTAAAAATAGATTTTTCTCAAGAGAAGTTCTAATGGGTTGTATCAAATGGCCCAAGCCATGAACAGGAGGTAAAATATGAATGACGTCCAAGATGTTGAAGAAGTAGGTAAGACCTCTGCTACAGACAGAGACCCCAATACTTCTGATAAATTTTCCTTCTGGCTAACGCCGAGAATTATAGTAAATCCTTTTGATATAGTTGAAGTTGAGCAGGTAAGTCACGAAGGCAAAAGCAAGACTTTCGGTTTAGTTACTACCTTAGAACATAGAACAGACTCCCCAAGCCACCTTGCAAATTTTATTTCCAGTAATTTTGGTGAGTTGACAGAGGACCCCAATACACCACGCCAAGGAACAAGTGTGGCCCACGTAAATGTGCTGAGTAACGATAAAGACATCTATATGCCTGTCTTGAGTGAAAGAGTAGTTAAATTTGCTAACGAGGAAGGCATTCAAATTGCTCTTGGTATAGATACTATGGAGACTCAAAACAGAATTCCGGCTGGGCTGATTAAAATGAGCAACGGTGTTGCTGCTGTTGCTTATATCGACCGCCGTTATGTTCTAGGACCAGAATCCGCCCATGTAAACATATCAGGAATAAGTGGTCTTGCGACAAAGACTTCATACGGCATGTTCCTCATTCAATCCATATTGCAAAAAACACCTGATGAAGAGAAAAAAAATCTGGCTATTGTCATTCTTAATGTCAAACATGGTGACTTACTCCAGATAGACCAGAGAAGAGACCAAGATTTTTCTGTTGAAGAGATGGAGATGTGGGAAGCTCTCGACTTAATACCACAGCCTTTTCCTCCCGACAAGATTCATTATTATCTTCCTCGAGGAAGAGATGGCCGCCGGCCAAATAGCTTTTTAGTGCCAGATATCTATCAAACCTATGCGTACGATGTTGAGTCAACTGCTGATAAACTTGACTTGTTGTTTGCCCAAATACCTGATGCTTATTTCACTTTAGAATCTATCATTAGTGAAATTAAAGAGGGAATTAGAAACAATGAGCCTGATTTTAGAAATGTACACAGTTGGACCAATCTTCTAAGTGGTAGACCCCTATTTGATCCTTCAACCCATGCTGCCGTCAGAGAATGGCGAGGAATCAGGGGTTCTTCAATTGGTGTTTTTCGAAGACATATGAGGCGGATGGTACAGGTTGGACAATCAGGAATTTTTGTGAATGCGAGGTCTACACATGAAAGGTCTTTAAGTGACGAAGTTCTCAGAATCGAAGGTGGCCATGCCTATGTAATCGATGTAGCTCGCCTCTACGAACATGAGCAGATGCTTGTCTTCGGGGATTTGCTGAAATCGATATACTCGTTGAAGGCTGACCCGCCTGAAGATAGAACTGAGCCTATTCCTGAGAAGGTAATCTTTTTTGTAGACGAGTTAAACAAATACGCTCCAGCTGGACCTCGCCCATCTCCGCTCACACAGTTAGTCCTTGAGATCGCTGAGCGTGGCCGCTCCCTCGGTGTAATACTCATATCGGCTCAGCAGTTTATGAGTGCAGTTCACCAGAGAGTGACAGGAAACTGTGCTACTAAGGTAATAGGTCGTAGCGGCTCATCAGAAGTTCTTCAGCCGGATTACAGATTTTTAGATACTGAGATTAGGTCTAATGTTACGAGGTTGTCAAAGGGCGAATTGCTTTTATCACATGCGATTTATCGGCAACCGGTAAAAATAGTGTTTCCAAAACCAGCCTTCAAGCAACAGGAGTTCTAAAAGAGATGGACATTGAAAAAGAAGTAAAATCCTTATCCTCAAACCTCACAAAAGAAATCCAGCAGGCCGCTCATAGCTCGCGTAACGAGGCAGAATTCAGAACCAAAGTTACTAAAATAATAGAAAACTTTGCCCAAAAGGTAAATTTGAACCTCCATCTCAGAGAAGAATATACTTTAATCAATGGTCGTGCCGATGCTGTTTACAATCGGCTAATTATAGAATATGAACCGCCGCGGAGCTTAAAACCAAAAAATAGTTATGCAGCCAACAAACACGCTATTAATCAACTAAAGGGGTATATAGAAGGACTTGTAAGGCGAGAACGGCATAAACCTGAACGTGTGGCTGGAGTTGCCCGTGACGGTTTCTACTTTATCTTTGTTCGAAGTAAAGAAGGCGTATGGTATATTGATGAACCGCTGAAGGTAGGCGATTATTCAGCAGAGTATTTCCTGAAACTGTTACTTTCCCTGTCCACTGAATTGGCCCTCATTCCTGAGAATCTTACGCGGGATTTTGGTGAAAATACAAACGTCTCTCGAAAAGTCGTAAGCTTACTTTTTGACTCACTAACATCGACCGACAATCCAAAAGTTAAGACCTTATTTGAGCAATGGTCCCTGCAATTCAGTGAGGTGTGCGACTATAAAGAGGCATCGAAAGTAAAAATAGAATCATTTGCCAGAAATTTTGGAGTAACCGCCAAAAAACTCCAGCCCTTTCCGTTCTTTTTCTGCCTTCATACTTATTACGCCACCTTTATCAAGCTTCTTACCGTTCAAGTTGCTCAATATTATGCGATGCCCAAACTTGGAACCGACCTAAAACAGGCCACAACCTTTAGAACTGACGAGCTTAAGGCATATTTCAAGAAAATTGAAGAGGGAGGCATCTTTCGAGAACTCGGTATCAGCAATTTTATAGAAGGAGACTTCTTTAGCTGGTATCTTGACGTCTGGGACGATGAAATATTCCAAGCTTTTGGGACTCTTATTTCTACCCTCGCCAATTATTCTCTTGTAACCCTCGATGTCGACCCTGATACCACTCGAGACCTTTTGAAAAAGCTCTATCAACAGCTTATGCCTCGGGAACTAAGGCATAATCTCGGAGAATACTATACCCCTGACTGGTTAGCTGAGAGGCTAATCAATATGTTAGAGGGAGGTAAATTCGAGGGTAATCCAGACTGGCGGGTGTTGGACCCTGCCTGCGGCTCAGGAACATTTCTGGTCATCGTGATAAAGAAGATTCGCGAATACGCATGGAAAAGAGCTATTCCTGAGTCTCAAGTCCTCGAAAAGATTTTATCTAACGTGGTTGGATTTGACCTCAATCCTTTAGCCGTTATCTCAGCAAGGACGAACTACCTTTTGGCCTTGGGTGACCTTCTCCAGCACAGAAAAGGCGAAATAAATATTCCTGTTTATATCTGCGATTCAATTATGACACCTCAGGAAGGAGAGGACCTATTTGGCAAAGGGATACTTAAGTTTAACACCGCTGTCGGCCTGTTTTCTATCCCTAAATCCCTTGTCCAAGCCCGTTACATTGACGAACTTGCTAACCTTCTTGAAGAAGCAGTTAGACTGAAACTCGACCATGACCAGTTTATTGAAAGGCTCTGCTCAAAGCTACCTTTGAACCCAAAACAAGATAATAGGGACATAGAGGTTGTTTATGAACTGTACGACAAATTAATTAGTTTAGATAAGAAAGGGATTAACGGAGTCTGGGCACGAATTATAAAAAACGCGTTCGCGCCTCTCTTCGCAGGTGAATTTGACTATGTGGCGGGAAATCCACCCTGGATAAACTGGGAGCATTTGCCAGAAAATTACCGTGTCCAAATGATTCCCCTTTATGAAAATGTTTATGCACTCTTCCCGCACACTGGGTTCCGAAGAAGACATGGAAGTTCTAAAGTTGATATATCTACGCTGATGACATACGTTTCTCTAGATAAATATCTCAATAGAAGTGGAAAGCTCGGCTTTATAATAACCCAATCTGTGTTTAAGACGGATGCAGGTAAAGGCTTCCGTAAATTTACTCTGCCAAAAGATGAACTCGTTCAGGTCCTTCATGTGGATGATATGATAAAACTCAAACCTTTTGAGGGCGCATCCAATAGAACAAGCGTGGTAATTATCCAAAAAGGAAGGCCAACAAAATATCCTATGCCATCCTACCTTTACTGGAGAAAAACGGTTAAAGGCAGACCTATTCCTTTGGAAGCTACACTTGATGATGTTCTGGAAATTACCGAAAGGAAAAGGTTCGCTGCAGAACCGGTGGATGAAAAGGACATAACTTCTCCTTGGATTACCGGTAGGCCAAAGGCTCTCAAAGGTGTCAAGAAAATCTTGGGTAAATCGAATTATAAAGCTCATGCTGGTGTATGCGGATGGGCAAATAGTGTCTATTGCGTTGATATTGTGGAAAAAAGGCCCGATGGTCTTGTAATTATCTCGAACATTACTGAAGGAGCGAAGAGAGAGGTTGAGAGTGTTCAATCAGCTATCGAGCCTGATTTACTTTTTCCACTTTTAAGGGGAAGAGATATTAAAAAGTGGGAGGCAGTTCCATCGGCTCGTATTATTGTCCCGCAAGACCTAAATGACCCTAAACATGGGTACCAAGAAGGCAAACTGAAAAACAATTTTCCAAAAACTTTCTTGTACCTCGAACGGTTTAAGGGAACCCTCGAAAGTCGTCCAGGTTATCTCAAATACCTTAAGAGTGAACCGTGGTATTCTTTATATGATATCAAAAAATACACCTTTGCTCCATATAAGGTGGTATGGACAAGAGTCGCAGCTGATATAGGAGCAGCTGTTCTTGGTTACGCTAAAATGAATTCTGAGCAAAAAGTTATTGTTCCCATTGAAACAGCCACAATGGTCGCATTCGAGGACCCAAAAGAAGCCCACTATTTTTGCTCTATACTGAATAGTAAACCCAGTAGATTCGTTATAATCTCTTACTCGGTTGAAGGCACGGGAGGATTTGGTTCGCCCCACATTTTAAAAAGAGTACGCATTCCCAAATTAGACTCACAAAACAAACTTCACCTCCGCCTTGCCGAATGCTCAAAGAAAGCCCATCAAGAGACAGTAAGAGGTAATGACGTATCGGCAATAGAAGACGAAATCGATGACCTTGCCGCAGCTATCTGGGGCCTGACAAAGCAAGAATTGAAAGACATAAAATTATCCCTGGAGGAATTGCAGTAGGATGGTCAACGACAATGCCAAATCCTTCGATAAGTTTTTATTGGAAGAGTATTCCAATATCGCTCAGGCACACTTTAAGTCCATCGAAACCATCTCCACGTTTTTCAGATATTACCTACTTATAATGTCGATTCCTGTGTCTGCTGTCGCTGTCATTTCGCAGATAACTAAGAGTGCAACCCAAATTGTAGATATAGTAAATCAATACCAAGCCCCAATTTCAATCGTATTGTTTTGCATTTCGTTTATTGGGTTAGGAGTGCTTTGTTACATAGTCAACTTGAGAATGGATGTTATCCTTTATGCCAGAGTGGTAAATGGAATAAGGAAGTTTTTCTACGATGCCTCAGACGTAGATATTAATGTCAGGCTGCGTATGAGGCCTCTACCACAAAGTCCTCACTTACCTTCATATTCCGAGAAAAGCTACTTTTTGCCGGTCGTCGCCGTTTTCGGCATTATGAACGCATTGTACTTCGGTCCCGCTTTGTACATCTTTTCGGACAAACCCATATTAACCATCGTAATTACATGGGTTTTCTTCTGTTTGCACTTAATGATCTATTGGTGCTATGCGCAACATCGAGAAGTTGCATATCTGGAATCGAACATTTTGGGTATAGATATCGATGGGGTTCTTAACAAGCACCGTGAGCATTTCTGCGGGCTGCTTGAGAAAAATGTTGGCAAAGAGATATCCCCAGAGAACATCCTTATCATGCCAGTTCATGAGTATCCAGCCCTCAAGATCGAAAGAGAAGATGAGCGGAAAGTGTTTAACGACCCAAAATACTGGACAGACATGCCAGCTGTAGAAAATGCATCTAATAGGATTAGAACGCTTCGTAACGTATTCAAACTTAAAGTTTACATATTTACGTATAGAGCTTGGCCAGATAGCCGCGATAAAAAAGAACTTGTAGAGAAGGTTGAACTATTCTGTCAGCAAGTCCACAGCTTTTCATTGAAACTACTATTGCTGAATATATTCCTAAAATTGAAGTTCTTACCTTTGACATCTTTCATAAAGTTTCTAAAGGACGAACCTTTAAAGCAAATCACGAAATGCTGGCTAAGAGAAAAAGATATTGTCTATAACAGATTTAGCTTTGAGAAAGGAAATGATTACTCTTCTTACCCAAGAGGCAGATTTAACAACAGATTCTATATTTCGAGGCGGAAGAAAATTCGATTCTTCGTTGAAGATGACCTCGAAAAAGCGATAAAGCTTTCTTTTATTTGTGATATAGTTTTCCTGCTATCTCACCCTTACAACAAACCACATGATGGCTTAGCAGATGACATCAATGAATTAAGGAGAAATATCCCTTCAAATATAATCCGTGTTAAGGATTGGGTCGAAATATATAAACAAATAAGACGGTTATCATGAGAATTTTATTAGTCGAACCTCAAAAATCAATAAAGTACCACAGCCCTTATCCGCCTCTTGGGCTGCTGAAACTCAGTGCTTATCATAAGAAAAATGGCGATAAGGTGCGGTTTGTAAAAGGGCTTAACGGTGGTGGTTTCTGCCCACATCGAATCTACATCACTAGTCTTTTTACCTATGCGTGGGAACCAGTGCACGAAACCATTAGGTATTACAGCAAAAAGTACAAAAAGGCTGATATTGTGGTTGGTGGCATCTATGCAAGCTTGTGTGGAGACCATTTAAGACAGACATTCAAAGATAGGATAAAAATTTACAAGGGACTTTTTGAAAAAGTGGAGGATACATTACCGGATTACTCGCTTGTTCCACAAAGGACATCAAGCATACTATTCTCTTCGCGAGGATGTATAAGAAACTGTGCCTTCTGTGCGGTTAGAGTATTAGAGCCCCAATTTGAAGCAAAAAAATCCATAAAGCACTTAATATATCCAGGCCATAAGAAGATCATCTTATGGGACAACAATATTCTTGCCTCTCCCTATTGGGAAAATATCTTTCAGGAGCTGAAGGAATCTGGATTAGAGGTTGATTTTAACCAGGGATTAGATGCCCGCTTATTGAATGCAAAAGTTATCCTGAAACTGAGAAAGTTAAAAATCCACATTGTTAGGTTAGCTTATGATACCGAAGGGATTAGGGAATCTCTTAAAAAGGCGATAGCTTTACTAAAGCAAGCCGGTTTTGATGGAAGAAGAATATTGGTCTATTGCCTGTATAATAATCCGTTCGAAAAGGATACGCCGGAGACGTTCCTAAGTCGTTCGCAGGACCTTATAGATTGGGGTGTTGTAAGTTATCCAATGAGATATGAACCTCTTGAACCGAGAGAAAAAAACACCTATATTTCTCCTTACTGGACAGCGGAGTACCTTGAAATGGTTGCGAAGGCTCGAAGAGTTCTCGGCTATGGTGGTGCATTTCCTCCTTATGACGGCTTAAGAAAGAAATTCCTGAATGCTAGCTCATTCGAGAAGGCTTTTAGACTTAGACCTCTACGGAAATGAAACCAGCCCCACCGCATCGAACATATTCTGGGCGAAGCCGTTCACGGATAGGACACCACGATTGGGGCTGGTCAGCAATTACTATAAACACCTTTACCGGATGCTATGACCATACTATTCACTGCCGCACCCCATATTGTTGGTGAGTTTGTATTCTTTCCCAGCTTTTAGCTGTCTTAAAGCTTCCTTTGGGCTATTGTATCCGAGGTATGACATTGGTGTTTCATTTATTTTACGAGATGTCTCGAAAGGCGACAATTGTCGTTCCACCAGATAAAGCTTGGCCTCAAATATAAGCTCGTTCATCGACCCTATCACACGCCGGTTGGTTGCCTTGGAAAACCGTATTCTTCCTGTATGTGGTACAATCAGCCGCCGAAAGATAAATTCACAGCCATTGTCAGTCATAATGTCCCTCATAAAGCTGAGCGTTCTTTGAATAAACTCATTGTCGTCGGTGATTCCCCGACCGCACATCACCAGACTATAGAGAGAAGTCGTGTTGGTAACGACGATGTACTGCACGCGTTCTGCTGTGAACAGATGGGCTGTCCAATCAATGTAAGGGTTGCAATTGAGAGGGAGAAATTTTAGGCGAACAATGCCGATTTTCTTAGCCAGTTTGTGTGTTAGACGAAATATCATCTCTGCGTTTCGTACTTGAAATTCCCGCAACTATATGTTTGTGATTTCCCAGGCAATACAAAAAAATTTACTCGTTTTTGGTTACAGACTGCGAGACTTTTTTTCAAACATATCCCGATGAAATCGCTCCATCCAGGGCTATCGCTTCTCATAAATAAAGTTGTGGCACCATGCAAGAATCTCGTTTTGAACAGAAACAATTCGGCCATTGCTCATGCGGTAAGAAAACGCGAGCAGTTACGCCTTCCCAATCTTTTTCAAATAACTCTTGTTTTTCTTAAGCCCTAATTTTGTCGCCTTTCCCTGTACCGATTTTATACTTCGGCCCAGCTCCTCGGCTACCTGCCTGGTGGTTCTATTTTTAAAGAGCTGCTTTAACTTTTTTAGCTCCTCTTTCGACCACGGATTTCTCGTTGGTTTGGTTTTGTTTACCATAAGCGAGTCCTTTCAAGAACAAAACATTGCAGTAACAAACCTTTAAGTACACATGTTAACAGGGACGATTGTCGAAATCAACTCTTTTTTATTCTACAGCCAATAGCTCAACCACATTTCCACTTTGAAGCCATCGTCCCCAGCGCCACCGCATCGAACATATTCTGGTGGAACCTCTCCTTCCAGGCCCTATCCTGGGTAAGATAGACCTTAAGCTCAGGAAACTTGGAAACAATCGCCCTTGCCACCTGTTCCTTACTGGCCCAGCCGTTGCCGGTAATAAACTTTTTAACTGTACTGGGTGAGTAGCTCGACAGCTTGATCCGCTTTCTTCTGGCAATGGCCTTTATCTCATCGATAAGCACGTTCAACAGATACGCCTTGCGGCTACGGGCAAAAAAGGCATTTTCCACTACCACAAGATTTGGGTTGAAGTCTTTAATCAGCCTTAAAATTATTCTTCTTGCAGACTGCAGGTTATCGTTGGGAGAATTTCCCTTCTTTATAACTTTGACCCCATGGTAGACGAGTTGCCCTTTATCCAAGAACGCAATGCCCATAATTCTTGTGCCGGGATCAATGGCGAGAATTCGTGAATTGTTTAGTGACATGTGTTTTGAAGCAGGCAGGACCGCAAGCAACCTTGTCTGCTTAGGTTAGTTATTATTTAATTGCTCGGCACAGACCTCTCCAATGGCTGCTGCTTCAAACACCCTTGTATAATAAGGATTTCTATTGTTTCGCTCCCTTTTGAATTCATACCACAGTGAAGGATATCTAAAGGCCATTAATTGAGCTAATTTCCTCTTATTTATTCTCTCCTCCGGAGAGTAAAAGGCCTTGAGGTCTTTAATCGAATACTGGTAAACTTTCAGCCCTCTTCTTTTTGAGAGCCGTTTTATAACGCTGGTTAACTGGTTTAAGTTTTTAGAACTGCGGTAAGGCTGAAGCTTTTTTATTGCCAGGACATCTGCTCCGTGCTTATCGATAGTGTCGCACATTAGCATTTTGATTCTTCGAAGTTTCTTCTTTGACCACTTACCCCTAAATACCTTTACTCGCCATTCTTTAAGTTCCTGTCCTTCAAAAACCGCCACACCGATGTACCTTGTTCCCGGATTGATTGCTAAGATTTTCAAAAGTTTTTTATTCATAAGACTTCATTAGATATAGAAAATTGATTGTGTTTTTCGGCCTTTTAGAAGCTTTATAAATCCACGTCCCGTTGTAAGGACGTGTGTAATTTTGTTAATATATTTTTGTTAATATATTATTGTTCAAGCTGCCAAATTCGGGCTTTTTGGGGCTTAAATGAACGGCATTTTGATTCTTGGGACGTTTATTTGGTGTTGGATTTCTTACCACCGTGCAGTCGGGCATTTGCGGTCTCTGGTATGGTAGTTTTCGTCCGGTAGACAATATCTTCCACTTTTTGACTTGTATCAACAGACACCTGCCAGTGCTGCGGGTAGAAATATAACCTTCCTTTCTGAGGACACTTAGCCATCTTAAGACAGTGTCTCTTTTTATACCCATATCAGAACTAATGGTCTTTACCTTCCTTAGCAGAAAGCCGCTTTTTCTGTTGGCGTTAATCACCAGATACAAAAAAAGCCAAAGGGCATTTCTCATCCTCCGGTAGTGTTTGGACTCCTGGTCAACAACCAGACCGGCCCAAATGGGGGCCCACTGTTGTTTTTGGTTGTAGATTTTATTCACCATTTCGATTCTGTGCCTTGTTTTGCAGAATGTTTTGTTCTGCTTTGGCGATCTCTTCTTGTAATAATCTGCGCAGGTCGATGAACAAAACATCGACCATGGTTCTATAAACAAGGCCGAGCTTAAACATGTTCACTGGGTTTGGCATGCAGAGGCCATTCTCCCAGCGAGAGACCATGCTGGCACTTTTTAATCCCAGTATATTGGCAACATCTTTTTGTTTAAGACCTATGGCCTTGCGATGCTTGCGCAAAGAATTGACAACTGGCTTGCGATTTTTATTCTTCATGCTTTTTGAAAATTGAGACATATATTCCAGTTTATCTGGAACAACGAACCCAAAAAAGATTGGCAAAATTGCCTTTCTGCGCAAATGAGAAGGCATTTTGGGGAAAAGGTGGGTATAAATCGACATAGGTATGCCCTCGCGGGCTTTCCCTGTCACACCACCGGGCATACGGGTCCGTACCACGGCGGTTCGGCTGGTTAAGCTGTTCCCTGTTCTGCCAATGATGAAAGCCCCAAAGAA